>Ga0302300_1000055_pt1 | contig 141630 bp, 134 predicted proteins | sample III_Palsa_E1_1_FD_198756 | JGI IMG/M metagenome (GOLD analysis project Ga0302300, IMG submission 198756) | Peat permafrost microbial communities from Stordalen Mire near Abisko, Sweden - III_Palsa_E1_1 | ecosystem: Environmental > Terrestrial > Soil > Palsa > Peat permafrost | place: Sweden...
AACTCCGCTAAAGGCTCGGACTCAAAAGACGTTTTTTCACAATAGGGTTTCGTCCCCTATTAAACCAACGTAAAAACATTCAATAAAAAAACCGTCCCATAATTCCTTATGAGACGGCCTCTTTTTGGACTGACTGAAACTAATTGTTAGATAGTTGTAAGCATTCTTTCCCTAATAAATAAAAGTTAGTTAACAGTAGCTGAATAGCTGTTGCAGTCGAAATTAAGGCCACCATTTGATGAAGTGATCTCAAACCCGAACTGAACCTTATCCAGCGTAGTAAAGGTTATCCCTTTACTCTGGATATAATTAAGAATATCCTTTATGTTAACGGTGCCGGATGATGTTTGGCTATTGTTTAAAAAAGAATATACAGCATTTGTTCCGTTAGAGCCCACATAAACGGTATAAGTTGGTCCTCCGGCAGTAGGCGTTACATTTGTGTAAGTCGCTATTGGAGTGCCATTGCCATTATAGCCGACGGCAATTGGGTTTACACTACCGGTCCAGTTCTCCCATATCATAATTTCATAAGCATAGTTATTACACCATATATCATAGGTGCTTTCGGCGGCAGCACCGCTGCTAGGAACTGTTACATTAAAACTACTTTCAACAGTGTGTAAGGTGCTAAACGTTTCATGAACACCATAGTCTGAATTTGGATATGACTTTACCCCTGCGGTATTAGGCTGGTCGGACCATACCCCCCAATTGCTATAGGTGTTTGCCCAAATAGATTGATAGCCGGCGCCACTTCCCCATATATTGTTCTCGATAGTGTAACCACTGCCAGCATTCCACGTGGCGTATTGTGCATCTGATGACCAGTTTGCCAATACTTTGGGATCGGTACTTTGTGGCTTAACTGAACTTTTTTTGCAGGCAAAAGCCATGCATGAAATTGCTAATAGCAAAAATGCTTGTTGTTTAATTCTCATAATTTTAATTTAAGGTTTATAATTTTATTGGTAAGCAAATGTATCTGTATACAATCATGGGATATGGCTCGTTTGAGCATGTTTACGGGCACAAATGTTCACTACTGGACGCAACCACTGTCCAGGCATATTTTTGTTAGAATTTTAATGTTTATTTGGATTTTAATAAAATGTTTGGATTTTCCCCGATGATGAATAGATTGTTTTTTTATCCTGTCAATGTTTTAAGTTTTGCGGCGCTTGCCTGCGTTTGTGTTCTATGTTCGTGCAAAAAAGAACAGGCCGTAAAAAATGGTACCATCGAGTATTCAATGCTCGATTCTGTAAACGAACTTCGGAGCCGCGGATGTAAATGCGGGCAGGATTCGATGCCCCCAGTAAAAAAGCTGGTATGGAACAATATACTTGCTACCGCCGCCCAAACGCACGCTATTGATATGTATACCAACGACTATTTTAGTCACATTTCGCCGGGAGGTATCTCGCCAATACAAAGGGCAATAAGCGCCGGCTACACCGGGGAATATATAGGCGAAAATATTGCTGAAGGATATGCCACAATTGGGGATGTTATGCTTGCCTGGGAAAAAAGTCAAGATCATTGCATGGCCATGATGGATACACTTTATGTTGAAATGGGTGCCTATAGTGATAACGGTTATTGGGTGCAGGAATTTGGTCGTTAAAAAATCATTCTTATTTTGATAGTAAGCAAAACGCGATGTTTATCGTATTTCTAATAATTTTTCATTTCTTAGACAATAGACATACCCGCTAAAAAACTTTCCTGATTTCTCATCAGGTTTAAAGGAAACCGATCCAGAACTAAAGGTGTTGTCAGTTTAGGAGCGCTTCTAATAAAAAATCGCATCAAACCAGTATTAAAAAATTTAAGCTGAAAATAATACCAAAAACATTGTCAATGGATCAATAAATTGTGGTTCGAAGTAAAATTTCGATAAACATTTTAAGCAAGAAAACCCATTAATGATTCCTGATTTTTAGAAATTGAAACGGTTTCCACAAGAATTTAGTGGATTTAAGACGCTATTATAATTGTAAACCAAATCATCATACATGGTTTTTCTCTTTAATATAACTAATGTTGATTAATGAAAAATGCCTTATATTACGTATTCAAGGCGGAAAATCACAAAACTAAATTCGCCAACAACCGCAAATCATGCAGAAAGAGGTTCGAAATTTGTACAGGGAGGGCGACGATATCAAACAAAACCGTTTTTAAGGAAATTTAAAGGCGGTTTTTGTCTATAGTATATTTTTATGGGCAATATAATTACCTGTAGATTAGTTAATTGTTGATTCGAGTTTTGTCGTACTCAATCGATATTTAATCGGAACAAAACCAGTAAATACTCTGTCAAATTTTGCAGTTGATAATCGGGGCATTAATCTGTCCCTTTCCCGTGCAATAGGTGTTCGATATCGTACGTTCTTGGTTGATGATAAACAAAAAAAGCTTAATATCAATATGATACATCAATGGCACGACCTGTGCGGTGATTTGTCCTGACATCCCCAAAAATGTATCATGGAAGAACACATTTGGTTTCTGGTTGAATTATTTATCTCGGGTAAAGCGACCGAGGCTGAGGCCTGTGAGCTTGTATACATGTTACGCAAACACCTTGATTTGCTGGACGCGGTCAAAGAATTCTTGAATGAATACAACGATCCTGATCCGCAGGTAACATCCAGCCAAAAGCAGGCTTTGCTGAACTGGGCCGAAAATACTACTGATATTTGAGTGTCAATCGACAGTCTGCATAAACCCAAGTCAAAAAATCCGAGTATGTTAGTAATTATCTACTTAACTATATCCTAGGGGGCTTAGAATAGAGCCCATCAGGTAATAAGATATTAATCTTATCCGTGTTTTGTTTTGTACCAACTTTCTCATTTTGCCTACGAAAATCCTCAATTAGGCTACAAGTAGCAGTTTGCATCTACTGACCTTTGTTGTGTTATTTAAACATAAAATCATGACACATCAAAATGAAAATTCAAGTGTAAATAAAGTTTGGTTTATCACAGGGGCTTCCCGTGGTTTTGGACGTGTTTGGGCCGATGCCGCGCTCAATCGTGGCGACAAGGTAGCAGCTACAGCACGTTCGTTAGCGAGTATTGCAGATCTTAAAGAAAAATATGGCGCAAACGTACTGACTTTGGAGCTTGATGTAACTAAGCCAGATCAGGTGAAAACCGCCGTGGCGCAAGCTCACGCTCACTTCGGAAGGCTCGATATCGTGTTTAATAATGCTGGTTATTCGCTTGTCGGTACAATTGAGGAAGCCAGCGCAAACGATGTTCGGGAGCTTTATGAAACTAATATCTTCGGTACATTGGCAGTCATTCAAGCAGCTTTGCCCTTGCTGCGAAAACAGGGTGGGGGCCACATACTTGGTACATCAAGCGGCCTCGGCCACGTAACAATGCCGGTGATCGGTTATTACTGTTCCTCAAAATGGGCATTCGAAGCGATCCATGAAAGCCTGGCCACAGAGGTTGAACCTTTCGGCATCAAGGTTACGATCATAGAACCTGGTGCTTATGCTACCGAGTTTGGAAGCCAGGAGTCGTTAAAATTTGCGGCAGGCCTTGATGTTTACGAAGATTTTAAAACACAATTTTTCGGAGGGTTAAGAAGCATGGAAAGAGGCGACCCAAAGGCAACGCCGGAAGCTTTGTTTAAAGTTGTAGATGCGGAGAACCCGCCGTTAAGATTTAATCTTGGCAGCCATAATTTGCCATGGGTGCGTACCGCTTATGCTAAGCGACTGGCAACATGGGAAGAGTGGGATGCTGTATCAAGCGCGGCGCAGGGTAATGCAAAGTAATTGCTTAGTAAGAATTGATTATAACCGGTAATTAAAAACATTATCGGTTATAATTTTATTAATTTTCAAAAATGAAGAAGGAAGAAGATACCCATCATATAATGGATTCATTGTCGGCTATACACGAGGCTTTTGGTTTATCAAAGCCACAGCATCCGTTGATAACGCTGATAAATGGCAGCAATAGTCAGGTTGAGATAAGTCGTCCATCCGGCTCTCATGTGCTGAAGTTTTATAAAATATCTTACAAAAGAAAACTTAGTGGGAAACTAAAATACGGCCAGGATTACTATGATTTTGATGAAGGTGGTTTATTATTCGCCGCTCCCAACCAGGTGATTGGCGGCAGTAATGCCGAAGAAACCAGGGATTGTTCGCAATATACATTACTGATACACCCAGATTTTTTTCTGACTTATCCTTTAGCCAAAAAGATTAAAACTTATGGCTTCTTTTCTTATTCAGCCAACGAAGCCTTGCACCTGTCAGAGAGTGAAAAAGCAACGATTATTTCCATTTTTAAAATCATGGAAGATGAGTTGAACAGCAGGATAGATGATTTTAGCCAGGATGTGATGATCTCCCAGATCGAATTATTATTAAATTATGCTAATCGTTTTTACAAGCGCCAATTTATTACCCGTAAAGTAGTAAACAGCGATTTGTTACAAAAGCTGGAAGAAATTTTAGACGAATATTTCAACAACACAAAATCATTAAGCGAGGGAATTCCGACAGTTCAATACCTTTCCGAAAAGATGAATATAACACCAAGTTATTTAAGTGATATGTTGCGTTCCCTAACCGGGCAAAATGCACAGCAGCACATACATCATAAACTCATAGAAAAAGCGAAAGAGAGATTATCTACAACCAGTTTATCAGTAAGTGAGGTCGCCTACGAATTGGGGTTTGAACATCCGCAATCATTCAGCAAACTATTCAAAACAAAAACCAACCTTTCCCCGCTGGAGTTTAGACGGTCTTTTAATTAAAGCGATACTTGTCTTACTTTATTGGATTGAAAAAATGATTTAAAGGGCCAATCCCTTTTCCAATCCTAATGCTTTCTCCCTGCTCAATCGCTTGATGAACGTAGTCTTTTCCTTTCTCTATCGCTAGCAGCAAATCGTCCCCGAGCGCAAGATAGGATGCGATAGCTGATGATAAAGTGCATCCAGTACCATGGGTATTATTAGATTGGATTGCTTTTGATTTAAATACTCGCTGCCGTCCATCGCGATCCAGATAAACGTCGTACAAGTCATTCCCTTTTAAATGGCCTCCTTTAATAAGCACTGCGTTACATCCTAAATCAATGATATGCGAAGCTGCTGTATGCATAGCCGCAAGATTGTTAACCTTCATTCCGGCTATTAACCCGGCTTCATCAAGATTAGGTGTTAAAAGTGTTGTTAATGGAAATAGGAGGTTTTTAAATGCTGATAAAGAGTTACTTTTCATCAAATTAGCACCACTGGTAGAAATCATTACCGGATCAAAGACTACGGGTATTTCAGTATATTGTTTTAATATTGACGTGATGATTTCTGCACTCTCTTTTAGGTATATCACGCCGATTTTTATTGCAGAGGGAGGGATGTCATTTATTACAGCGGTCATTTGGGCACCTACAAATTCGGATGGAATGGCGTAGATATTATTTACACCCAAAGTATTTTGTGCTGTTATTGCGGTAATAACTGTTGTGCTATAGCATCCTAGGGCGCTTATAGTTTTAATATCAGCTTGTATCCCGGCCCCGCCACCACTGTCTGATCCGGCAATACTTAGCACTACGGGGTATTTGTCTTTGTTCATAGAATGTTTGTGAATTAAACTATGCCGTTTTTTAAGCTATACATTTTGCCTTTATAAATGGGCTTTAATAATTGGATGGCCATTTTACTTCGTTGCCCGGTATGGCAACAAAACACCAATTTTTTATCAGGAGATAATGATCCGATGTGTTCCTTTAACTCATACAAAGGGATGTTAATTCCACCAATATTGTAATCTTCAAATTCATAACCCTCGCGTACATCAACCAGATGTATTTCGTCGGGAGTTTGCTGTAACCACATGTTTAACTCATTGATGCTTATCTCAAGATTCTCACTTGCAATAGGTTCGAGAACCACTGCAACTAGATTTTTAGTGAATTCTTGTTGCTGCTTTGTTACTTTAAAAACACTGGTTGTATTGTCGAGTGCGTTAATCCTCATAAATTTGCCCGACAGGGTTTCACCAATCCCACAGATAATCTTGATCGCTTCATTAGCCATATACATTCCAATAAGTCCGGGTAATACACCCAACACACCTATCTCGGCGCAGTTAGTTGCCTCATTACTGGATGGAGCCTCCGGAAACATATCCCTGTAATTAGGCCCATCGTGGTAATTAAATACGGAAACATGCCCTTCAAACTTAAATATGGAGCCAAATATCAGTGCTTTATTTAACGCTATACAGGTATCATTAACAAGGTAACGTGTTTCAAAATTATCCGATCCGTCTATTATCAAGTCATAGCTATTACATATATGTTGTGCATTGGTAGGGGTAAACCGCTCGTTATAGGCAGTAATGTTAATATGCGGGTTTAACAGTTCAAGCTTTTGCTTGGCAATGTAGGCTTTGGGTTTGCCAATATCTGCGGTTGTATACAATATTTGCCTGTGCAGGTTACTAATGTCAATCACATCATCGTCAACAATACCTATAGTGCCAACCCCTGATGCTGCCAGATATTGGAGTACCGGGCAACCGAGGCCCCCGGCGCCAATCATTAACACTTTTGCGTTTATTAGCTTTTCCTGGCCTGATAATCCTATTTCGGGTAGTATGATTTGCCTGCTGTACTGTTTTAATTTTACGTTTCCTAACATGCTTTTATATTGCTAAACTATTATCCCAATCCTTCCATACCGCTTCATAGCCCTGAGCGGCAATAACCCGGGCAATTTGTTGTGGACTGCGTTCATCACTGATTTCAAATTGCTCGAGCGATGCTGGTTCAACTGAATATCCGCCGGGATTAGTTTTTGAACCTGCACTTATAGCTGTGATCCCTAATCTGATGATGTTGTTCCTGAAATTTGGTGATTCCCGTGTAGAAATAGAAAGTTCCACTTCCTGGTTAAATAAGCGGTAAGCGCAGATCAATTGCACCAACTCCCGGTCATTCATTTCCACTTTGGGTTCTAATCCGCCGCTAAAAGGCCTTAATCTTGGGAAAGAAAGGCTGTATTTGCTTTGCCAGTATTTCTTCTCCAGATAGTTTAAATGCAATGCTGTAAAAAACGAATCGGTACGCCAGTCTTCAAGCCCTATCAGTACACCTAAACCCATTTTATGGATACCGGCCTGACCAAGTCGATCAGGGGTTTCTAACCGGTATTGAAAGTTGGATTTTTTTCCTTTAGGGTGATGTTTTTTATAGTCTTCCTGATGATAGGTTTCCTGGTAAACCAAAACGGTATTTAAGCCATAAGGCGTTAGTTGCTGGTAATCCTCCACATCGAGGGGCTGAACTTCCATAGATATTTGAGCAAAATGCGGACGGATAAGGTCAAGCACTTTCTTAAAGTAATCTACATGCACGGTTTGGTTAGCTTCTCCTGTAACCAAAAGTACATGATCATATCCCATGTCTTTTATTACTGCAACTTCCTGCATGATCTCCATCGGAGAAAGGGTTTTACGTTTTACCTTATTATCGTAACTAAAACCACAATAGGTACAAATGTTATTACACTCATTTGATAGGTAAAGTGGCACATACATTTGTATAACATTACCGAAACGTTTAAGCGTTAGTTGCTGGCTTATTTGGGCCATTTGCTCCAGGTAAGGTGCGGCAGCAGGGGATATTAACGCTTTAAAATCCTCTAGCGTCCGTTTATCAGCCGATAAAGCTTGCTCAACATCACGGCTAGTTTTGGCATAAATGCTGGCTTTGGTTTCGTCCCAGCTATGCAATTCGAAAATATCTGCGAAGCTATTCATCTAAAAAAGAGGTTAGTGGGCTGCTTGCCATGGCATGAGTTACAGGGAGTGCCAGCTTTGCTTCAAAGGCTATGCGCCCGGCTTCTACAGCTAATTTAAATGCTGTTGCCATTTGTACAGGGTTGCTAGAAACAGCAATGGCTGTATTCACCAATACCGCATCCGCCCCAATTTCAAGAGCTTTAGCGGCATCGGAAGGTGAACCTATACCGGCATCAACAATAACCGGTACATTACTCTGGCTGATGATGATCTCTAAAAAATCTATAGTTCTTAATCCTTTGTTACTACCAATTGGCGAGCCCAGTGGCATAACGGCAGCAGTACCTACATCTTCCAACCTTTTGCATAGCACAGGGTCGGCATGGATATAAGGTAGTACAATAAATCCCATTTTAGCCAATTCTTCGGTCGCCTTTAAGGTTTCGATAGGGTCGGGCATCAAATATTTTGGATCAGGATGTATCTCCAGTTTAATCCAGTTGGTTTCAAGGGCTTCACGCGCCATTTGTGCCGCAAAAATGGCTTCCTTCGCATTGCGTACCCCCGATGTATTTGGCAACAAATTGATATGCGGATATTTCAATCGGATCAACAGATCGTCATGTTCATTATTTTTAACATCTACACGTTTTAAAGCAACGGTTACCAGTTCAGATCCGGAAGACAGTAAGGCATCTTCCATTAACGTGGATGAGCTAAACTTTCCGGTGCCTGTAAAAAGTCGTGACGTAAATATTTTATCGGCTATTTTTAACATCGTTTTTTTATTTACATATTTTGTATTACCTGATTTAAGCACTGGCTATTAAGTTCCTGATACATATGTTTAACCATTTGCGCACGGTTAGTAGCATGAGTTATAGTGCCAGATACGGCTACGCCATAAATACCTGTTTGCATAATTGCGGCGACATCTTCGGGTAGTATGCCGCCTATGGCAATAATAGGAATCTGCAGGTTGGCAGATCGCATTTGTGCCATAATAGCTTCATAACCATTTAATCCTAAAATGGGACTTAAATTTTGTTTGGTAGTTGTAAAGCGTAAAGGGCCGAGGCCGATATAATCAGCGCCATCGGCAATCCTCTGTTTAATATGTTCAAAGGTATTGGCCGTACCGCCTATTATTGTTTTTTTACCTACAATATCCCTGGCTTCGGCAACAGACATGTCCTGTAAACCCAAATGCACACCATATGCGCCCGCATTAAGTGCTATTTCAGGATGGTCATTAATAATGAGTTTTGCATCATATCCAGCGCATATTTTATTCGCCTCTATCGCGTATTCAAGGATAACATAATCAGGTTGGTTTTTAACCCTTAATTGTATCCATTTACATCCCGCATCAAGCGCTTGCCTGATGGCTGTAAGGTGTGAGCCGTTCTTAGGCTGTTGTGAGATATAGTGAAGTTTATCAATCATTGCTTTGTGTTTAAAGTGGCAAGTTTTCTTTTAATTGCTTAAAACTAATTATTGCTTTATCTGGATCATTCCATATTGCACCCAATACCGCTGCGCCATCAAAATTCATCGCTTTTAATTTTCTTAAGTTCGATGCATCAACTCCGCCCAAAGCAAATACATCCGGTTTAGGATAGCCTTTATCTAGCTTAAAGTCTGCGGGTACATTGCTTTGATAACCGGGCTTTGATATGCTGTTGAATACCGGCCCGTAAAAAACATAATCGAACAATCTAAATGCTGACAGAGAAGTGAGGCTATGAGTGGATGTACTTAAATTATAACCTGCATCAATTTGCGCCTGCCATTTTTGTATGCCGGATTCCGTACGTGCCTGCTCTGTATAATGCAATCTTTTTAGTCCATATTCCTTTGCCAGTTGGTGATGTTGATGTAATGAGATGTAGCTATAATATTGCGGATGTATTTCTTCAATCAACTTGCTTACCTGCGTGGCATTGTGATTGGCTTTTCGAATATGGAAGTATTTTAAACCCAACTTGAACAGATTATTTATGATGATACTTTCATCAACAACTATCTCCGGGTTTGAAATAACAACCAGCTTCATGATTTATAAATAAATTTCGCTTCCTTTTTGTAAAAACTCCTTCGACTTTTCTTCCATGCCTTTTGAAAGCGCTTCATTACCGTCAAGACCATTTTCCTTTGCGTAATCCCTTACGTCCTGTGTGATTTTCATCGAACAGAAATTAGGGCCGCACATAGAGCAGAAGTGGGCGATCTTAGCACCATCGGCAGGCAGAGTTTCGTCATGAAATTCTTTTGCGGTATCCGGATCAAGCGAGAGATTGAACTGGTCTTCCCATCTGAACTCGAAACGGGCTTTGCTTAATGCATTATCACGATACTGCGCTCCGGGATGCCCTTTTGCCAGATCGGCGGCATGGGCAGCTATTTTGTAGGTAATTACACCATCTTTTACATCTTTTTTATTAGGCAGGCCCAAATGCTCCTTTGGTGTAACATAACAAAGCATGGCAGTGCCAAACCAACCAATCATAGCCGCGCCGATAGCCGAGGTGATATGGTCGTAACCGGGTGCTATATCCGTAGTTAGCGGGCCTAAGGTATAAAAGGGTGCTTCGCCGCAATGTGCTAATTGCTTATCCATATTTTCTTTAATCATATGCATAGGGATATGGCCGGGGCCCTCAATAATTGTTTGCACATCATGCTTCCAGGCTATCTTGGTTAATTCACCTAGAGTTTCCAGTTCGCCAAATTGCGCGGCATCATTAGCATCGGCAATACAGCCAGGTCTTAACCCATCACCCAATGAAAACGAAACATCATAGGCTTTCATAATCTCGCAGATCTCTTCAAAATGCGTATACAGAAAGTTTTCTCGATGATGAGCCAAACACCATTTAGCCATAATAGAGCCACCGCGCGATACAATACCCGTAATGCGTTTAGCTGTAAGCGGTACATAGCGTAGCAATACACCAGCGTGAATGGTAAAATAATCGACGCCCTGTTCAGCTTGCTCAATCAGTGTGTCTCTAAACAGCTCCCAGGTCAGGTCTTCGGCTTTACCGTTTACCTTTTCCAGTGCCTGGTAAATTGGCACGGTACCAATTGGTACAGGTGAGTTACGAATGATCCACTCCCTGGTTTCGTGTATATTTTTACCGGTAGAAAGATCCATGATGGTATCAGCACCCCAACGACATGCCCATACCGCTTTTTCAACCTCTTCTTCAATACTGGAGGTAACTGCAGAGTTTCCAATATTGGCATTGATCTTTACCAGGAAATTACGTCCGATAATCATCGGCTCAATTTCGGGATGGTTAATATTCGCAGGGATAACGGCTCTGCCTGCAGCAACTTCCTGGCGTACAAATTCAGCTGTGATATAGCCTTTTGGCGTGTTAGCGCCAAAACTTTGTCCCTGATGCTGATGTGCCATTGCCTCATATTGGCCATTCAACTGCTCTTTTAACAGATCGATACGTTGATTCTCTCGGATGGCTATATACTCCATCTCGGGTGTAATTATCCCTTTGCGGGCATAATGCATCTGCGATACGTTCATCCCCGGCTTAGCGCGCATGGGTTTACTGATATGAGCAAATCTCAATGTGTCCAGGCTTTTATCATTAGCCCGCTGGTTACCATAGGAAGAAGATATTGCATCCAATTGCTCTACATCATTTCGATCTAGTATCCACTGTTCGCGCAGGCGGGGTAAACCTTGTTTAACATCTATTTCAATATCAGGATCTGTATAAGGTCCGCTGGTATCGTAAATAGTTACCGGCGTGTTGGGTTCAGTTTCTCCAAATCTGCTATGTAGTTTGGTTTCACTCAGAATGACCTCGCGCATGGCCACTTCAATGTTATGCAGTTGCCCTTTAACGTATACTTTACGTGATGCCGGGAATGGCGAACGGCTTATTGCCTGTTCATTAGGAATTTTTTCGTTTTTCATAGATGTAGACTAACCTCCCTGGGTTGCTTTAATTAAAATAATGTTATCGTTGGATTTGAGCAGATGAGAATCCCAGTTATTTTTGGGGATAATTTGCTGATTAATGGCCACAGCCACGCCGGTTAATGGCTGTTGAATAACAATGGCAAGCATTTGCTGCAAGGTGCAATTGTCGGTAACCGAATGATTTTGTTGATTTACGGTAATTTCCATTTGTTAGTAATTTCTAACTATAGGAATGCACCCGTTTAAGGAATGAAAACAATCTTGGGAGGTTGTTCTACTTTTCCCTTCGGCAGTACTAACTGCATCAGGTTCAAAGGGTATTTCTCAGCACAAGGCACCCCTAAAGTTTTTTGTAAAGCTATAGAAAATGTTGAATTAATTATTCCAATAAATGATTTTAAATTTATTTGGATGATAAACATCGAAATAAAAACAATTAAACATTATTTGTTTAATTGTTTAAAATATGTATTTTTGATTATTAATCCAAACTGAATGTCCGTTAGTAATCCAATAAAAGAAGATATAATCCAAACGCAAATCTTGCAGGCTGCTAAACAATTGTTTCAAGTTTATGGGCTGCATAAGGTTACTATGGATGATGTAGCTAAAGCTATTGGCAAGGGGCGAAGCTCGCTTTATTATTATTATAAAAGTAAGGACGAGATATTTGATGCCGTAATGGATCTTGAAATAAAAGAAATGATGGCCGCTGTTTCCCACGCTACAAATCAAGTAAATACTTTGGGAGAAAAAATAAATGCTTTTTGCGTAACCAAACTAAATATGCTTCGTGAAAAAAAATCGGTTTATAGCGCATTTGAGGTTGGTATGGATGCAGATGCTATTTCGCAATTTAACAAAACCAAGGTTATTCATCATAGGATTATAATGAAGTTGGAAGGCGACGTGCTTGGACGGATTTTAACTGATGCGACTAATAAAGGCGAAATACATGCAATGGAAAAAGATAAGAAAGACATATTGATTTTTGTATTATTAAGTAGTTTACGCGGATTAAAACGTGAAATGATGATGGAAGAGAATTTTGAATGGATTGAACCAGCGGCCAGGACTTTAACCAATATGGTTATAAATGGACTTATGGAATAAAAAAAATTTGCACCATTTTCGACAAAATGACAAAAAATGTCGAATTGGTTATTAAACTAAAAAATGAAAAACAAAAAAACGACTCACTTATTCCGTGCATTCCGGAATAAAAACTATACTTTATTTTTTTGCGGGCAATCAGTTTCGCAAATAGGCACCTGGATGCAGCGCACAGCGGTGAGCTGGGTTATTTACTCTATAACACATTCTGCCTCTATGCTTGGGCTTGCCATATTTGCGCAGCAGTTTCCATCATTTTTGCTTTCATTACATGGAGGAGTTATTTCTGATAGATATAGCAGATACAAGATATTATTGGTTACGCAGACCGCATCCATGGTACAGGCTGTATTATTGGCCATACTTATTTTAACAAATCATTATGTAGTATGGGAAATACTTACGCTTAGTGCCATGCTCGGTGTAATTAATGCATTTGATGTGCCTGCGAGGCAACCAATGGTGCATGAAATGGTAGACAATAAAGAAGACATCCCAAATGCATTAGCGCTTAACTCTGGCATGGTTAATATAGCGAGGCTGGTGGGGCCGGCATTATCAGGTATAGTCCTTCAAAAATTTGGTGCTGGCATTTGTTTTTCATTAAATGCGGTGAGCTTTTTAGCAGTACTTGCATCGTTATTGCTCATGAAATTACCAAAGTTTACACCGCCTTTAGTAAAAAAGAAGATTATAACTGAACTGTCCGAAGGCTTACAATACCTGAAACAAGAACCGGCTATAGGTTCAATTATATTATTAATTATTATATCGAGTTTATTGGTTTTTCCTTATGATACCGTTATACCTGTTTTTGCAAAAGTGGTATTTAAAGGTAATGCCTCTACTTTTGGTTACATCGCCAGTGTTATGGGTTTAGGTGCTATTTCGGGGAGTTTATTTTTCGCTTCACTGAAGAAAGGGACTAATCTTCGGTTTGTTTCACTTATAGGAATAGTCGTTTTAGGAATCGGACTGATACTATTCTCGCGGGTGACGAGTTTTCTTATTTCGATACCATTCGCGGTTCTGATAGGCTTTGGTTCCCTGATGCCGATGACGGCCTGTATTACCACCATACAAATAGAAGCTGCCCAAAATATGCGGGGACGAGTGATGAGTTATGTAGCTATGGGATTTTTTGGCATGTTGCCATTAGGTAGCTTACTTATCGGTACTATCTCACAAAAAATAACCGCCCAATTAACAATGTTCTGTCAAGGAATAATCGCACTCGTGATAGCCGCTGTATTTTATAAAATATTCAGTAAGGAAAAACCTAGTAAAAAAATAAGTCAAGAAGAATTGCGGGTAGATGAAGCGCTTGCAGTGGAAAAAATAGATCAATAATTAATTAAAAAAATGGAACAGAACACACAAAACACAGCTCTTTTAGTAATGGACATGCAAGTAGGTATACTTGGTATGCTTCCGGAGGCCACTGGAATTCTTGAAAAAGTATCTTCGGCAATTGCTACCGCTCGTAGCAAAAATATACCTGTTATTTATGTAGTGGTTGGCTTTAGGCAGGGAACACCCGAAATCAGTATTAATAATAAGAGTTTCTCAGTCGCAAAAGAAATGTTTTCCATTATGGATATGACTGCATTTATGCAGGTGCATGATAGCATTGCACCGCAAGCAGGTGAGGTGACAGTTATTAAGCGCCGTGTAAGTGCATTTACTGGCAGTGATCTTGAAGTAGTGCTAAGATCATTTGGTATACAGCATTTGATATTGACAGGTATTGCTACAAGTGGTGTTGTATTATCAACCTTACGTGAAGCCGCTGATAAGGACTATCGTATTACTGTTTTAGCCGATTGTTGTGCTGATGGTGATGAGGAAACACATCGTGTATTAACCACAAAAATATTCCCTCGCCAAGCCGATGTACATGCGTTGGAAGAATGGCAGAAGATATAAAATTATATAACCAAAAAGCCCTATGAGAAATCATAGGGCTTTTTGGTTTAAAGGCTGCTTTATTTATCGCCAACCACCGCCTAATGATCTATAAAGATCAGATACGGCACTTAACTCATCTCTTTTTATTGTAGCGAGTTGTAATTGGCTTTGTAATACATTGCTTTGCGCAGTGATCACCTCTAAATAAGTCGCCATGCCGTTTTGGAATAGCAGGTTGGCGTTTTGAGTTGCCTTATTTAAAGTGTTTACCTGTGTTTGCACAATTGCTTGTTGCTGTTTTAGTTTATCTATTTTAACTAAAGCATCGCTAACCTCGCCAACGGCATTTAAAACTGATTGTTTAAACTGGATAACACTTTTATCACGGTTTACCTCGGCTACACGGTATTGGGTTTGTAGTTCTTTATGGTCTAACAAAGGTTGTACCACGCTACCTGCAACTATCCCAAATAATGACGATGGGATATTGAACCAGTCACTCGCGCGGAAGGCATCGGTACCGCCGCTGGCTGTGATGCGCAGGGCAGGGTACATTGCTGCTTTATTTACGTTAACATTCGCGTTAGCTTCCTGAATAGCATACTCAGCACTTTTTACATCAGGGCGATTAGCCAGTAAAGACGATGGTATGCCTGATGAAACGGTTGCCGGTACTTCGAACTGATCCAGCGTGGCGCTGCGGCTAATATCTCCCGGTAAACGACCTGCCAATATACTTAGTGCATCTTCCTGAATTTTGATATTCTGCTCAAATTGCGGCACTAAACTTTGGGCGGTTAGCAGTTGCGCTTCCGCTTGCTGAACAGCTAGTAAAGTAACCTGACCGGCATTGTATTGCAGTTTAATAATGCGCAGTGTACTATCATTCAATCTTTCGTTGCTTTGGGCAATCTTTAATTGCTCGTCTAGCATCAGTAGGTTGTAATACCCTTGCGCTACATTATTTACCAAAGTAGTTTGTACCGCTTTTTTAGCCTCGATGGTTGACAGATATTCGGCTAAGGCAGCTTTGCTTTTGCTGCGAATCTTACCCCAGATGTCCGCCTCCCACGAGAGGGATAAGTAAGACGTATAATCATCAGCAGCGCTACTTCCTACGCCAAATGAACTCAAGCTAAGCCCATTTAAACTGTTGTTTGATGGACGGTTAATAGTAGCCTGTACAGTTGCATCAACCTGCGGAATATTGTTCCACTTGGTTTGACGGAACAACAAGCGGGAAGCTTCGATGTTCTTTACAGCCAGTTGCATATCGTAATTACGTTCAATTGCGCTATCTATTAAATTTTGCAGGGTGGCGTCAGCAAAAAAGTTTTTCCATTGCATATCGCCAACACTTGTGGTATCAGCAGTATGCGTGGCATTTCTAAAGGTATCAGGTACTACGTTTTTTGGTGCCTGGACATCCTTAGATACCTTACACGCGCTTAAAAGCGATAGCAATAATAACCCGTTTATATAATTTCTCATTTCTGTTGTAATTAAAAATTAAGCTGAAAATTCATTCTGTAACTCAGCAACTGAATGGCCATTCAAACCAACCGGGTGTCCATTCTCGTCAAGTTGGGCAGCAGGAGGTACACCAGTTACCTTTTCCTGTAATCCCTGGAAGATCACGAATAACACAGGAATAATAAGCAGACCAAGTATTACACCTGAAACCATCCCGCCTGCGGCACCAATACTGATTGAATGGTTACCTTGCGCTGATGGACCTGTAGCGATACTCATCGGAAATAAACCGAATACGAACGCTAATGACGTCATGATGATTGGTCTTATCCTTAGCCTTGCTGCTTCTATAGCTGAAGTAACCAAACTATGACCTGCTTTGCGTCGCTGTACAGCGAACTCAACAATCAGGATCGCGTTTTTAGCTAACAAACCAATAAGCATGATTAGTGCTACCTGTACGTAGATGTTATTTTCGATACCTGTTAAGCCCAATACTACAAACACACCAAGGATACCTGTGGGTATTGAAAGTATTACAGCCAATGGCAGGATGTAACTTTCGTATTGTGCTGCTAATAAGAAATATACAAATATTAAACAAAGCACAAATATTATAGCTGACTGACCGCCTGATGAAATCTCTTCGCGTGTTTGACCGGAGAACTCATACGCATAACCGTTTGGCAATTGTTCTTGAGCTGTTTCCTGTATAGCTTTAATTGCATCACCAGAGCTGTATCCAGGTTTAGGAATAGCGTTTACCTCAATAGAGTTAAAGAGGTTATAACGCGAAGCCGTTTCTGAACCATAAACACGGGTTAATTTAACTAATGTATTGATAGGCACATTTTCGCCTGCGGCGTTTTTAACAAAAACCTTGTCAATAGCTGTTGGATCGGTCCTGTCGGCAATATCAGCCTGAACTATTACACGGTAGTATTTACCAAACCGGTTAAAGTCTGATGCTTGTGCTGTACCGAAGTAAGCCTGCATGGTTGACAGGATGTCTTTAACATTTACACCTAGTTGAGCGGCCTTCTGGTCGTCAACTTCTAATTCTAACTGCGGATAATCAGCTTTATAGGAAGTAAAGGCATAAGCAATTGCCGGTTTCGCCATCAATTTTCCTATAAAGTTATTGGCCACGCCGCTAAATTTATCCAGCTTGCCGTTTGTTTTATCCTGCAGCATTACGTCCATAGCTTCCACGTTACTAAAGCCGGGAACGGTTGGAAAGCTGAATACAAAGAACGTACCCCCAGGTATTCCGGCCATTTTGCCCCTTACTATATTTTGAATATCATCTATATTCTTAACGGCACCTCTTTCTTTGTTAGGTTTTAACAACAGGAAGATCTGGCCGGCTGATGGACTGTTTGAAAGTGTTAAAAAGTTAAAACCCGCCAATGACATCACAAACCTGGCCGATGGTAAAGTGTTTAACTGTGCTTCGGCTTGTTTCATTATTTTATTGGTATTGGCTAATGAAGTTCCGGATGGGGTTGAAACAGCGATAGCCACAAAGCCCTGGTCTTCTGTAGGAATAAAACCTGTTTTAGTTCTGCCTACCAGGAAAATGGTTACTGCAATCACCAGTGCAAGCCCGGCCATACTGATCCATTTATTGCCGATCAGAATTTTTATGCCACCAATATATCTGTTGGTTATGTAATTAAAGCCGCCGTTAAAACCTGCATAAAATTTATCAACAAAGCCTTTTTTAGGCGCTTCATGGCCATCTACAGCATGTTTATTCTTCAAAAATAAAGCTGCCAATGCCGGACTCAATGTTAAAGCGTTAACAGCCGATATAACGATAGCTATAGCCATAGTTAACGCAAACTGCCTGTAAAATATACCTGTTGAACCTGTCATAAAGCTAACTGGTAAAAATACCGCTGCCATAACCAATGTAATGGATATAATAGCGCCACTGATTTCGCCCATAGCACTGGTTGTTGCTGCTTTTGGGGTAAGTTTTGGGTCGTGCTCCATTTTGGCGTGCACAGCCTCTACTACAACAATCGCGTCATCTACCACAATACCGATAGCTAATACAAGCGCGAACAAGGTTAAAAGGTTAACAGAGAACCCAAAAAGGTTCATGAAGAAGAAAGTACCAATAATAGCCACGGGAACTGCTATAGCCGGTATCAATGTAGACCTGAAATCCTGTAGGAATAAAAATACCACTATAAATACCAATACAAACGCTTCTACCAATGTATGTTCAACCTGATCAATAGATTCGTCAAGGTCGGTTTTGGTACGATAGAACTGATTGTATTTGATGCCTGCCGGGAAATCCTTTGATAATTTCGCCATTAACTTATCAATATCAATTTGTATCTGGTTGGCGTTTGAGCCCGACAATTGTATAATACCAATAGTAATACCTTCGTGCCCGTTTAAGCGGTTTATACTGCTATAGCTATAAGCCCCAAGCTCAACACGTGCAACATCTTTTAAACGTAATATTGAACCATCTGCATTTGCACGGATAATGATATTCTGATACTCTTCCGGTGTGGTAAGCTTACCTTTGTATTTAATTACATATTCAAATGCTTCATTGCTTTGCTCTCCAAACCTGCCGGGAGCTGCTTCCAGGTTTTTATCCTGTATAGCGGCCGTTACTTCGGCTGGTGTAATTTTGTAAGCCGCCAACTCCGCAGGGTTCAACCAAACACGCATGGAGTAATCCTTAATACCACCAAATACCTGTGCAGAACCTACACCCTGGATACGTTTAAGTTCAGGGATTATATTGATTTGTGCATAGTTATTTACAAAAGTAGCATCGTATTTTTTGGGGTCTTCTGTATAAATACCCATAGCGCCGATAAAGCTATTTTGTTGTTTAGTAGTGGTTATGCCATATTGTACAACCTCAGCCGGTAACTGGCTTGTTGCCTGTGAAACACGGTTTTGAACGTTCACCGCTGCCTGATCGGGGTTGGTACCTTGTTTAAAGTAAACCGTGATACCGAGTGTGCCGTCATTACTAGCAGTAGAAGTCATATAGGTCATGTCTTCCACACCGTTAATTGCTTCTTCCAGTGACGGGGTCACAGAACGCAGGATGGTTTCGGCATTAGCGCCCGGATACACCGCAGAAACCAATACTGACGGAGGAGCGATATTCGGGAAGCGCTCAAGGGGCAGCTTTGTTAAGCTAATCACACCAACTATCACCAATAATATGGAGATAACGGTTGCGAGTACAGGCCTTTCTATAAATCTTTTAAACATGATTTTTTAAATTATGTGTATGTATAATTATTTAGTTACAGCAGCTACAGCTTTATCCGTAGCTTTTTGGGGTTGGATAACCATGCCTTCTTGTAACTTATCTACACCGCTCAATACAATCTGATCGCCAACTTTTACACCGTCTTTAACCAGGTAATTATCGCCGCTTTTGCCAACAATGGTAATAGCTTGTTTTTTTACCTTACTGCTATCACCTACGGCAAATACAAATACCTTATCCTGCATATCAACAGTTGCCGACTCAGGTACTAGTAAAGCATCCTTATGCACCAGGCTCAACCTTACTTTACCGGTATTTCCAGAGCGTAATAATCCTTGTGCATTTGGGAAGTTAGCGCGCACTGTGATGGCGCCGGTAGTTTTATCAAACTGCCCGTCAATCATATCGATTTTGCCTTGTTGTGCGTATGAACTCGCATCAGCCAGCAGCAGGGTTACCGGCGGCAGGCTTTTCAACTTGTCTTTCAGGGTTTCACCCGGATATTGCTCTTTAAAATCAATAAAATCTTTTTCTCCCAAAGAGAAATACACGTGAACGTTATGTACATCAGATAATAATGTAAGCGCGTCAACATCCGAAGGAGAAACCAAACTTCCTTGTTTTTTTAATAAACGACCGATATAGCCGCTAACAGGAGCTTTAATGGTTGTATATCCCATGTTAATTTGTGCGGTAGACACGTTTGCTTTTGTTTGTTCAAGATTTGCTTTTGCAACATCATAAGCCGCACGAGCTGTTTTAAGCTGATAATCAGAAACTACTTTGTTTTGTACCAAAGGTGTTAATTTATCAATCTCTAATTGTGCATTTGCAACAGATGCTTCGGCTGCATGCATACTAGCAAGCGCATTGTTTAATGCTGCGCGATAGGGCAGATCGTTGATTTTAAATATCGGCTGACCTTCGCTTACGTAAGCGCCTTCGTCAACAAATACTTTGTCTAATGAGCCACTCACCTGAGGGCGAATTTCCACGTTTACGGTGCCTTCAATAGAAGCAGGGTATTCCTGGTAAGTAGTGTCTGTTCCTGAAACAATAGTTGCTACAGGCAGAGATGGAGCAGGTGGGGCGCCGCCAGCCTGAGGCTTCGGCGAACAGCTATATAATAGTGTTATGGTTATGAGTCCTAAAATGATTCGTTTCATGATACTGATTTTAATTTTTGTGTTAATAGATAGTGTTTAGTATATATATGATGGAGTTGTGAGTGTTAATAATTAAGTATGCGCATTAATTTGCTGATGAAATAAGTAACATTCATGGTGACATACCATAAGTATGGTTTAATGCCATTAGATTTTCTAACAGTGTTAACCATTTGGTAAATACTGTGGGTATTAATTTTCATTTTATTAATTATTGTGTTGTGTTTGTATGCTTAATTTTGATATTGTTAATTAATGGCAATATTGGCCATTCAAAAAAATTAGTCGTTTATTGTCGAAATGATACCGCTTATCGCATCTCTCAAAACCTGGCGGTTCATTTCGTCAGAGAAACCCCTGCTTAAGAGATTGATTGATATTAAACCATGTACAACAGACCAAAAAGTATAATACTTTTTACAAATAACTTCAGATTCCATATCAGTAATCCCGATTAGCTCGCCTATTACCTCGGTGAAAATATCCCACGGCATATCTGCTTCGGGTAAATTATTCACCATTTCGCAGCAATTTGTTGTTACGCCAAACATGCCTTGATAAAGCTCTTTATTTTCAAAGGCAAAGTTCCAGTAGGCTACCCACATAGCTTCTAATTGCTTGGCTGGTAACCGATGCTTGTTTTTTGCTTCTTGCAGGTCTTTTGCTAAAAGCAAATAACCTTTACGGTTGAGTTCCAGCAAAATCGCTTCTTTATTTGAGAAATACTCATAAATAATAGGAGCAGTATATTCTATCCTATCGGCAATCTTACGCATGCTTAACGCTTGCCATCCTTCTTCTTTAACAATTTGAAGCGAAGCATCCAGTATGTTACACCTGGTTTCTTCCTTCAATCGTAATATCCTATCCTTGCTTGCCATTTGTTGTTTACTCTATTAAATCATTTAACAGTGTTAAACAAATGTACAACGATAATTTATATTGATGTACATTTAATTGTCATAAATAAAAGTACTAACTATAATAATGTGAAATGACTCTCGTTAAACAGTTGATAAACAGGATGCTTGTTGAGTTTTGTTTTTTAGAAAGCATTTTTATTACACCATAGATAATCGTTCTAGGTACTGTTATAATAGTAATATAATGGTTTTCATCGATAGAAAGACTAAGTTTATCGATAATGTTTTTTAAATAATGAATTTTAATTTCAACTTTGTCCCGACTAAACCATATGCTCTATACACAGTCTAACAGACTAATTAAGTAAATATGAAAAACAAATACCTGCCCAAATACTTACCATTAATTTGTGTTTTATTAATAACCGCTGTTGTATCATGCAAAAAAGATAAAACAAGTAAACCAGTAGTAAATGCTACGCCAACTAATATAGGTTTATTTGAATATAAGGATAGTGTTGATGCCGCTGATGTTTATTACAGGATTTATATTCCTATAACCAAAATCGGTACTCAGACAGTGAATTATGATGAAGTTTTTGATACGGGTTCAGCAGGGTTAACTTTAGATGCACAAGGTATAGTTCCCGCATCCCTGATCACTAATAACGGGTTTAATTTTACCGGTGACTCAACAGTGGTAAATGGTGTCACTATTACATCTACAAAAGCAGTAATGGAATATGGTGATAAAATTTCAGGAACAAACGTATATGGCAATGTTGCTTATACAAACATTACAATCGGAGAATCATCAAGTGGTAATGTAACTATTAAACGTGTTCCGTTTTTTCTTTATTACAAAGTAGTTGATTTAGAGAATGGGGATTCTACAACAGAAACTTCACATCATACGGCAGATATTTTTGGCGTTAGTCCTGAATACAGCTACGCAAGCACACTTATACAAAGCCCGCTAAGTTATTATTCACCAGGCACAGGTTTAACAAATGGTTTTAAATTAGCTAAACTAATAAAATCTGATTTTACCAATGCAGGAGTGTATGAACAAAGTTTACTTACAATTGGTTTAACAAGTTCCGATTTAAGTTCTTCCGGTTTTATCATGCACAATTACAGCTCAAGCTATACATCGTCAGATGGCTATTCCCCAGATATACCAGGAACAATAACTTACACCTATAAAGACGTTAACAATAATACAATAACCAATACTTTGTCAGCAACTTTTTTGTTTGATACAGGTACCCCACAAACTACTATTATTGAAGACTCAAAGGCCACACAATTGATAGGGAATTTACCTGCAGGCTCTACGGTTACTTTAAAAACGCAGGATGACTTTAGTTACACCTATACTACAGCTACAACCACAAATGTTACCGAGGTGCAAAATCCTAAAAATACAAATGACTATCGTACTATTTTTAGTCTTGAGTTCTTCACTGATAATGAGTTTTTAACCAATTATACAGGCCATGAGATTGGATTGAAGAATAACTAAACATTTATAATTAAACAAAAAATGCAACCCAGTTGGTTGCATTTTTTGTTTAAGCCTTTTCTTTCATCAGCTCAACTACTTCCGGCCAGGTGTGAACTCGTTTGTGATGATTATGATTGTAATTAAAAATAGAGTTGAACATTAGTGTTTCTCCTTTAAATGTATCCAAATTATGTATCATATCATCAATCATAAAATCAGTATTGATGATACTTTTATTGCCGCAAAAAACAATGTTTTTCCAGGTGATGAACGGGAAATTTATATTTAGCCATTGCAATTTTTCAGATAAACTTTGAGGAAACTCGACAGCAGCTGATACGATGTATATTTCAAAGCTTTCTGATAATGTTTTTAATGCTTCTACCGCGCCTGGCATAACCGGTGCGGTTAAAAAGAATCCGGGTGTGTAAACAAATTTTCTTGCGGCCCCGTCGGGGAAAGCTTCGGCTGTTGTAAGGCCCAATATATTTTCAGGCAGTACCTTTATTCCGTAATCGCGCTCATACCAGTTTATAAAATGAGTATCTATATCGGCAATTACGCCGTCCATATCAATAGCAATAGTTTTTTTCATGTTAGATAAATCGTTTAGGCAAATATATTGATGATTCGATTATTCCTGCTTGGTTTTTGTTTGAAAGCTGTAAAATAAATAGCCCAACGCGGGAAGAATCAATAAACTGCCTAATAAAAGTCCCCACCCCAGATCATTGATCGTAGTCATAGGGGCGTGGTCTTTAAGTAAGGATAAATTATTCCCCCCCTTCACCATAATGATATTAGGAAAGTGACGATAACTTACAGATACCAATATCATAGTCACCTGAAATGCAGCTAATATGCGAATTACTTTAGTGTTGCCTTTACTCAATAGATACCATAATAACACCAGTGATAGCGATGCTGCAATAACTGCAATTAAGCTAACCGGGTTGCCAAATATCCAGTGAGCAAGATGGACATTTTCGTGTTCGGCGGCTATAAATACTAATCCACCAAAACCAACCGCTACAGCATTCATGATTACAGCTTTTTTGGTGAAGCGCTTAACGTCAAACTGTTCTTTAGCTTCCCCGATAAGATAAATAGCGGCTAAGAAACCGCACAAAGCCACCGTGAAAAAGCCAACCATTACCGAAAACCAATTAAGCCAGCTAAAAATATAGGTGCTTAAATAATCGGTGGCGCCAGGGTCTATCTGTCTCGAAATAACGCTTCCTGCAACTATGCCTAAAAACAGTGGGGTAATGAAGCTTGAATACACAAATATGTAATTGTATAAGTCTTGCATTTTGTCATCCTTTATCGCATCGTAATTACGGAATGAGAAAGCTGTGCCACGAGCGGTGATACCTAAAAGCATAATTAATAATGGTATATGCAGATAGGTACACATATCGCTATAAATTACCGGGAAGCCCACAAACATTATTACTACCGCAATTATCAACCACATGTGGTTCGCTTCCCAAATTGGGCCTATAGCTTTGTACATGGTACGGCGTGTGCGTGATTTATTGTCAGTTGAGGTAAACAGTTCAATTATACCTGCACCAAAATCGGCACCGCCAAGCAAAAAATATAGCAGTATGGAAAAAAACAAGAAGATAATAACAACGTACAGCATATAATTATTAATTATGATCGTACAACTCAGGAACCATTTTAATTTGCCTGCTCAGTAAAAATACTACAGCCAGGCTCAACGTAAAATAAATAAGGGTAAACAGGTAAAAAGAGTAATGAATACCCGGCATAGGCGTGACCGCCTCGCTGGTACGCATAACACCCTGTATAATCCACGGTTGACGGCCAACTTCAGTAACTGTCCAACCAGCCTCTACGGCTATAAAACCAAGCGGGGTGGCCGCTATAAATAATTTGAGGAACCAGCTTTTATTCAGCCATTCACGCTTTTTCCATAAGGCAAAAAAGTAGAGCAACCCAATTGCTAATAAAAACATCCCAATTGCAACCATTAACTGAAACGCATAGTGCGTAACCGGTACATTGGGCTGATCTTTTTGCGGGATTTTATCTAAGCCATTAACCGGCGTTTTAAAATCATCATGAACTAAAAAGCTTAATAATCCGGGTAATTCAATGCCATAATTAACCTTCTTGTTAACAGTATCTGGTATGCCGCCTATCAATAATTTAGAATATGGCTCGGTATGAAAATGAGCCTCCATAGCCGCTAATTTAGCCGGTTGCCTTTGCGCGGCACCTTTGGCAGATAGATCGCCGCTTAAGGGTTGCAATATTGCAGCAACTGCACCAAAGGCAATGGCTATTTTAAATGATTTGGTATGAAAGGTTACATTCTTCTTTCTGAAGATCATGAGCGCGTGTATACCTGCAACAGCAAATCCCGTAGCAGCAAAAGCGGCTATAGTCATGTGTAAAGCTTCGGAGAACCAGGCTGCGTTGAACATGGCCTTAATCGGGTCGATGTTTGTATACTGCCCCTTAACGTAATCAAACCCTGCAGGACTATTCATCCACGAATTTGCCGATACCACCAAAATACCGGAAACTACACCGCTAACCCCAACTACAATCCCCGTAAACCAATGGAACCACTTATTAAACTTATCCCAGCCATATAAGAAAAATCCCAGGGCGATGGCTTCAATAAAAAAAGCGACACCTTCCAATGAAAAAGGCATACCAAATATGGGGCCGGCATGCTCCATGAATTTTGGCCACAGCAAACCTAACTCGAATGAAAGCATCGTACCCGATACCGCTCCGGTGGCAAAAAATATGGCCACACCTTTGCTCCAGGCTTGTGTTATGTGTTTATATAAAGGGTTATTAGTTCTTATGTATTTATAGTTTGATATAGCCATAAACACAGGCATCACCATGCCTATACAGGAGTAAATAATATGGAAGCCCAATGATAGGGCCATTTGTGATCTGGCGGCTATAAAATCATTCATAATAGCATGTATGATAAAATATTATAATAACTGCACAAATATACCTTTTACCAATAGTAAGATCTGATAAATACTAATGAGTAAGTTTAAATAGAACAATTCTAAAATGCAGAATTAATTGTATTTGTGATGTTTTTGTTCGAAATGAAAATTAAGTAACATGCTTGTGTAAACTTGATTTACATTGTTTGCTTTGATAGGATAGCCTGCATTTTATTTTTATGTTTGTTTTACATAATTACCTTATAAAATGAATACTGCAGAACAAAATTTTGCCGCTTTAGGTCTAAGCCTTCCGCCCGCTCCAAAACCACTTGGTGTATATAAACCTTGTTTGATTGATGGTAAATATCTTTACCTATCTGGTCATGGTACCGTGCAGGATGATGGTAGCCTGATCATTGGTCGTATTGGTGATACCATTACTCCAGAAGATGGTAAACTGGCTGCTCGTCAGGTTGGCTTAGCAATGCTAGCCACCATAAAAGCTAACATAGGCAGTTTTGATAAAGTTAAAAGGGTAATAAAAGTATTGGGTATGGTTAACTGTACGTCTGATTTTGAAAAACATCCTTTTATTATAAACGGTTGCAGCGAATTATTTGCTAAAGTTTGGGGCGAAGAGAACGGTATAGGCGTTCGTAGCGCGGTAGGGATGGGTTCGTTACCGGACAATATTCCGGTTGAAATAGAAGCTTTGTTTGAACTTGTATAATTAAACAAAATGACCGAGCAGCATTGGTATACTATTGAGGATGTTGATCAGCTGGATACACCTGCTTTAGTAGTTTATCCCAAGAGAGTGAAGCAAAATATCGATATGCTGAAATACATGATCGATGATGTGTTTCGCCTGCGCCCGCATATCAAAACATTTAAAAATAAAGAGGCTGCGCTGTTAATGATGGATGCGGGCATTACCAAATTTAAATGCGCTACTATTGCCGAGGCCGAAATGCTGGGGATGTGTAATGCCCTTGATGTTTTACTGGCTTATCAACCCACCGGACCCAAGCTATTGCGATTCATTAAATTAATTCAAACTTATCCTGATACTAAATTTTCCTGTTTGGTTGATAATGAGGCTTCGGCTAATGCTGTGTCAACCATAGCTGTTGAAGAAGATTTGTCGGTTAATATCTATATCGATTTAAATGTAGGCATGAACCGTACAGGCATATCTTCAGGAGATGAAGCCTTACAGTTGTATAAAGCATGTTTCCAATTGCCGGGGATAAATTTAATTGGCTTACATGCTTATGATGGTCATATACATGATGCGGATATTATTATTCGTGCAGAAAAAGTAAACGCCTGGTATAAGGTCGTTATTAAGCTGCAAGATGAAATTTTAAATTCAGGTTATCCCAAACCTGTGATTGTTGCAGGTGGTTCGCCAACGTTTCCTATCCTCGCAGCAAAAAAAAGTATAGAATGCAGCCCGGGTACTTTTATTTATTGGGATAGGGGGTATCAATTGGCTTTTGAAGAGCAGCATTTTTTAATTGCAGCGTTGCTGGTTACAAGAATTGTATCGTTACCCGAAGAAAATTTGCTCTGTATAGATTGTGGGCATAAATCAGTTGCTGCTGAAAATGCACTGGCTAAGCGTATTTGTTTTTTGAATGCACCTGATGTGAAAATCATCAGCCAAAGCGAAGAACATTTGGTTGTTGATGCAGGCGTGGGACACAATTATAAAGTTGGAGATGTGTTATATGGCTTACCATATCATATTTGCCCAACAGTAGCGCTATATGAACGCGCCATCACCATTGAAAATAACAATATTACAGGTCAATGGTTAAATATAGCCCGGGATCGAAAACTCACTATTTAAATTCATAATAAATCGTCAATCCATAATATGTTCACTATTGATGCCCATTTAGACCTTAGCATGAATGCCATGGAATGGAACCGCGATCTGCGGCAGTCTGTTGATGCAATTAATGCACGTGAAGAAGGTCTAACAGATAAACCTGATCGCGGTAACGCAACAGTTTCATTACCTGAGTTACGCAGAGGTAATATCGGTTTGGTCGTAGCTACGCAAATAGCGCGTTATGTTGCACCTGGTAATGTTTTACCTGGTTGGCATTCGCCTGAACAGGCATGGGCACAAACACAGGCTCAAATTGCATGGTACAAAACCATGGAAGAGGATGGGCAAATGGTGCAGGTTAACGACTTGATGAGCCTTGAAAAACATATTGAGCTTTGGAATGATGGTGCGCCATCTGATAATAAACCAGTTGGGTATATATTAAGTTTAGAAGGTGCTGACTCTATTGTAACCCTAAACCATTTAGAGCGAGCTTATAATTATGGATTACGCGCGGTTGGCCCTGCACATTACGGCCCGGGAAGATATGCGCAAGGCACAGATGCTACGGGATTTATGGGCTCGAAAGGACAGGAGTTGTTAAAAGAAATGGAACGCCTGAATATTATTTTAGATGCTACCCATTTGTGTGATGATAGTTTTTGGGAGGCCATGGATCACTTCAACGGGCATGTTTGGGCCAGCCATAATAATTGTCGTGCGTTGGTTAATCATAATCGCCAGTTTAGTGATGAACAGATAAAAGAATTGATTAGGCGCGGCGCGGTTATAGGCGGCGCTATGGATGCCTGGATGATGGTGCCGGGATGGGTGAGGGGCGAATCGAACCCAAGGGAAATGGATTGCAACCTGGATGTATTGATAGATCATATGGATCATATTTGTCAGTTGGCGGGTAATACATTACATGTTGGTATAGGATCTGATCTTGATGGTGCATTTGGTACAGAGCAATGCCCTTATGATTTGATCACTATCGCAGATGAGCAAAAGATACCTGCCTTATTAAAAAAGCGTGGGTATACCGATATTGATTGCGAGAATATAATGCATGGTAACTGGCTTAGGTTTTTGCGAAAAGCCTGGGCTTGATCCGAATTATATCCCCCAAAAAATCATAATAGAACATAACAGCCCCCCAAATGTATATTAGCTTATGAATGCAGAGCAATCGAGATTAAAAGATTTAACCTGGAAAAAATGGGGTCCTTATGTAAGCGACAGACAATGGGGCACAATACGAGAAGATTATAGCGCAAATGGTGATGCCTGGAATTATATCACACATGATATGGCACGTAGTAAGGCTTATCGTTGGGGTGAAGAAGGGATTGCGGGGATATGCGACGATGATCAAACCGTTTGCTTTTCGGTAGCGCTATGGAACAAAAAAGACCCTATTATTAAGGAACGTTATTTTGGCTTAACTAATCCCGAAGGCAATCATGGCGAGGATGTGAAGGAGTTGTATTATTATTTGGATAATACGCCAACGCATTCATACATGAAAACATTGTATAAATATCCGCAGCAAGCATATCCATATCAATGGCTGGTGGATGAAAATAAGCGTCGTGGTCGTAATGATCCTGAATTTGAATTGATTGATACCGGTATTTTAGATAACGATGAATACTTTGACGTTTTTACCGAATATGCTAAAAATACACAGGATGATATCCTCATAAAAATCACCATCAACAACCGCAGCATGAATGATTGCGAGCTGAATGTGTTGCCAACCATCTGGTTTCGTAATACATGGGCGTGGGGATATGATAATTACCTGCCTGAATTAACCGCGGATTCGCATGGTGTAATTGAGGTTTATCACAATAAGCTTGGTCAGCTTTGGTTGAATGGTGAGGGATCACCCGATATTTTGTTTTGCGATAATGAAACCAATAACCCTAAGTTATATAGTTATGCCGATGGAAAACCTTATTACAAGGATGGTATAAACAACCATATTGTTAATGGAGCAGATACCGTAAATCCTAAAAAAACAGGCACCAAAGCGGCCATTAATTACGATATTAAGGTAAAAGCAAAGGATAGTTATACAATCCGTTTAAGATTTTCATCAAACGCTAAGAATGGATTTGATGATTTTGACACTGTATTTAATGCACGAGTAGCCGAGGCTAATGAGTTTTACAAAGATATTCAGCAAAATAACCCCAATCCGGATAGCGTGTTTGTGCAACGCCAAGCATTTGCCGGTATGTTATGGACAAAACAGTTTTATTATTTCGATATAAACCACTGGTTAAACGGAGATCCGGCGGAGCCGAAACCTCCTGCGGAGCGGAAAAATGCCCGGAACAGTAAATGGCAGCATTTTAATGCACGCGATATTATTTCGATGCCTGATAAATGGGAGTATCCATGGTTCGCTTCGTGGGATTTGGCTTTCCATTGCCTGGCACTGGCAAATGTTGATATGGATTTGGCTAAAAACCAACTAATGCTATTGGTTAGGGTTTGGTACCAGCATCCTAATGGGGAGTTACCAGCTTATGAGTGGGATTTTGGCGATGCAAATCCACCCGTACATGCAAGGATGACGTGGGAAATCTATCAAAAAGACAAAGAGGCTAATAATGGAAAAGGCGATACTTTTTTCCTGGAGCGCATCTTCCATAAATTAATGCTTGATTTCACCTGGTGGGTGAACCGTAAAGATGCTGCCGGTAACAATATTTTTGAAGGTGGATTTTTGGGATTGGATAATATTGGTGTATTCGACAGAAATATGCACTTACCAATGGGCGAACATTTGGAGCAGGCTGATGGTACCAGCTGGATGGCTATGTACTCGCTAAATTTACTGCGTATCGCGGCTGAGTTGGCATCCTATAACAAAGCATATTCGGATATAGCATCTAAGTTTTTTGAACACTTCATCTATATTGCCGGAGCTATGGCAAATTTGGGTGAAAATAACCAAGGGTTATGGGATGATCAGGATGGCTTTTTCTATGACCAACTGCGTTTAAATGACAATACTACCCAAAAGATGAGGTTACGTAGTATAGTAGGATTAATACCTCTATTTGCCGCTGAAATATTGGATACGAATGATATTATGAATAATCCAATTTTTCATAACAGGATGAAATGGTTTTCTGATAATAGGCCTGATCTTGCCGGACTGGTATCGCGTTGGAATGAGACAAAAGGGAATGGTAAACATTTAATAAGCCTGCTTCGTGGTTATCGTATGAAATCATTGCTTAAGTATATGTTGGATGAAAATGAGTTTTTAAGTGATTATGGCATACGTTCAGTATCTAAATATCATTTAAATAATCCTTATAGTGTTGCAGTAAATGGGGCAGAATTTAGCGTGAAATACACCCCGGCCGAAAGTGATAGTGGTTTATTCGGGGGGAATAGTAACTGGCGTGGACCGATATGGATACCTATAAACTATATGCTGATAGAAAGTTTACAGCGCTTTTACCAATATTATGGAGATGATTTTAAAATAGAATGCCCAACAGGATCGGGTGTTTTTATGAATTTGAATGAAGTTGCCAATGAGCTTTATCGTAGGTTATCGAGTATTTTTCTGCGCGATAAAACCGGTAAAAGGGCTGTATTTGGAAAATATGATAAAATTCAATCCGATCCCAATTTTAAGGATCATTTGTTGTTCTATGAATATTTCGATGGCGATAATGGAAGAGGTGCAGGTGCATCCCATCAAACCGGATGGAGCGGATTGATAGTTAATTGTTTGTATAATAAGTAGTTAAAATATTATATACGCACGGCGAAAATAAAAGGCCCAGAATCAGGTAAATAAATTTATTCTGATTTTGGGCCTTTATCTTTAAGTTATTTCTTTGTAGCTCTTATGCTTTTAACCATCGCGACTGAAACCGAGCTTGCTTTATTGCCAAAGCTATGTCTGATATAAGTTAACACATCTGCAATCTCCTGATCTTTCAAAAAATCATGTGAAGCCATTGTATTTGAATAGGTATTACCATTTATTTCCACATCTTCATTAAATCCATTCAGAATTATCTTTATCAGTTTGGTTTTATCACCCAAAACATAACTTGTTTGTATTAATGGCGGGTTCATGTTTTGTACGCCATGCCCATCAACCTGATGGCAACTTGCACAGTTTTGTGTATATACTAATTTGCCATTAGCTATTGATAAAGCTAAATGTGATTTTGCAGATTTTGATGAACGTTTTACTTGTGCTTTTAAACTATTACAAGCAATAACCAAGAATAAAAGAATGGCCGCGGATTTTATAAATTTCATTATTTCTTGTAGCTGATTTTGTAAATGGTTCCTTTATTATCATCGGTTACATATAACGAACCATCAGGGCCTTGCGCTAGGCCACATGGGCGATGAACTGCATTACCGCTCTCTTTTTGCGCCTGTGTACCGGCAAATCCATCAGCAAATACTTCCCACTTGCCATCGGGTTTACCATCTTTAAATGGTTGAAAAACTACAAAGTAACCAGCCTGGGGTTCAGGTGCTCTGTTCCATGAACCATGGAAAGCTATAAAAGCACCATTCTTATATCTTTCAGGAAATTGATTGCCAGTATAAAATAACAAACCATTAGGCGCTAAGTGCCCCGGGAAAGTAACTGCTGGGTCAATTGTACCTTCGCCTGCTGTTTTTTTACCGTCGCCGCCATATTCAGGTGCTAGTATTTTTTCATGCTTTTCCTGATCATAATAAATGTACGGCCAACCTGCATTATCACCTTCTTTTAAAGCATATAAACATTCTGCCGGTTCAATAGCTGATTGTTGGGTTGTATACAGATCAGGGAAAAGATCATGTAACTGATCACGACCATGCTGCATTACAAATAGTTGGTTATCTTGTTGATTCCAATCTAAGCCTACAACATTCCTTAATCCTTTTGCATAGTGGATACCATCGCCATAATGCTGGTTTAGTTTATCAGCCTTAAACTCCCAGATACCACCGGCAGAATCTAAAATAGGGCAACCTTTCCTGCCCATTGATCCTTTTTGACGATCTTTTTCCTGGCATGAATTAGAATACGCGCCAACGTTTACATAAATGTTTCCATTATTATCTAACACAACAGACTTTGATTCATGTTCCCGGCGATTTAATAATCCAACAACTATTCTTTCCGGCTCATTCGGATTGATAACTTCACCTTTATCATTTAATTTATAACGGTAAACATCTTCATTAGATGAAGCATACAGATAGTCATCTTTAATATACATACCTGTACCTGCATAATTGCCAAAGCCATTAACTACGGTTGCTTTATCACCGGTTTGATGTAGGTATAAAATGCCCTTACCGTTTTTTGCCCTGTTTAATTTTACATATATATCACCTTGTTTAGTAATTGCAATATGCCTTGCATTACCCAAATTATCGGCGACTATATTGGCTTCAAAACCAGATGGTAGAGTTAGTCCTGCGCCATCTGCAGGAGTAGGATTTTTGGACGCGATGGATATTACCAAAGCCGGAATTGCCATTAATGGTAATATATATGGCAATAATCTGTTTTTTTTCATAAGTGTTTATCGGTGTGAGGTAAAGTTAGTTAAAAAACAAATTAATAACTGAAGATGCTATTAAACAACAGCAATTTTACATATAGGTTTAAACAAAAAAGCCGCCCCGGTAAGGGCGGCTTTAATATAAATTTTTATAGTTACCTTATTTAAGATATAAATCAGCATTATTTCTGTAACCGGCCCCGGTGTTAGTATACCAGTCGGTAAACAAGCTTCCTGCAGAGGACGCCCAATCAAGAAAGTGAGGGTATGCTAAAGATATATTAACACCTTCTATAGGATAGGTAAACTGATCGGTATAGTTTAATGCCCATGGCCAATTATCAGTAGAAACATAATATTTACCCTGAGATGGTACAGATGCATCATCGGCTGTGCCGAATAATTTCGGATCAGCCTTGTCTGTTGGTGCATACCCCGGTAAATGTATTTCATAACTACGTCTTCCATTGCTAATCAGGAACGGATTGAAAGCGCTTGGCGTAAATGTGGATATCGCTATTGGTGAATTAAGTGTAACCAGTACAGATGAACTATCGCTTAGAACTTTATCTTTTGTGGTTTCGGTATTAACAAAGTATGCAAAACCAGGATTGTTAATTAACTCATCGGTATTATCAAAAGGAATAATTACAGCATTGGTTTGTCCTGCTTCAACACCATTTGATGCCAATTGAATATAGTTGTTTTTAAATAATTGCCCGGTTACTGATTTTACAGCGGAGGCCGGTATTGGTAGTTGAACGCCATAACCGTTTTTGAATGATGCCCCAACAGCAGCAATTTTGTAATCTGCCTGGATGGTAACCACTTGGTTTTGCGCATTACTTACCAGTGTATAACGGTAATCCAATACAAGGTCATTCATATCATAATCACCTTTGGAAGGCCAGTTATCTTCAAATGCAATGTTTGCATAAGTGGTAGCCGAAGGATAATAAGTTATATAAGCTCTTGTTGGATCATTGGGAAAAGCATCTAATGCATCTGGTACGCCATCGCCATCAGAATCAAGTGGAGTAGCAATTGGCGGTACGCCGGTACTTGATATTGCTGTAACAGGATTCGATGTAGCATAAAAAACAACATCATTAAAGTCATTATCAGAACCACCTGTTTGCCTGTTTAAATCTTCAAAGCCAATTAATGAAAGGTTGTCGGCAGCATCATACAATACAATTGAGTGTTTCTTTAAACTTGCAGTTGTTTCAGGATTTAAAGCATCGTTTGAATAATATTTTGGCGCAGTCACATCTACTCCTGAACCTGTCCATGCGTTACCAAGCAAAATAAAGCCAATTGAAGTACCTGCACTAAATGTACCCAAATGAACTTTATTCCCGGATATTAAACCACCACCAGAACCTAAGCCTGATGCATTTGGAAATATAAGCGTTGCATTTTTTATGTCAGATGGTGTTTGTGGCGGTGTTGCAGTTGGATAAGTATAAAAGGCAAAACTATTTAAATTTCCTGCGCCCTCAGCCACAAAAGTTATCCATACATCAGCCGAAGCAGTTACATTTATTGTTGATGTATTTGTGCTTGTTAAGTAGTTAGGGTGGGTAGTGGCAACCGATTTACCTTCGGGTAACGACGCATTAACATACGATAACAAAGTAGCACTGATAGGATCATTTGTTGGAAGCAGATACTTTGGAACTCCCCAGCTTAATGGGATTGCTGTAGTATTTACACATGCATTAGATGTAGATGTATATGGCGATGGATAACTAAAAGTAGTTGATCCATTTGTTACGCTAAATACTGCTAAGTTACTTGTGCTACTACTGGTTGAATTAATGGTTGGCGTTGGAACAATATCACCACTGTAAACATTTGGGCCGCCAATAATAGCTGTTATACTTGTGCCATTAATAGCAGCAGTTGCATTATGTAGTAAACCAACGTATGATGGATCTATTACTAATGTATTTAAATAAGTTGGAACACTAATTTTAGCTGAAATATTACCATTTTTATCGGTTATAGCGGTAAAAATTGCTGTGCCTGACGCAGTGGTTGATGGTCGATAGACATTTACAACTACACCTGCCAGTGCTTCGCCTTTAGGTAATTGCAGGTATAAATTTAAACTTATATTACGAGAGGTTGCGAAATTAAAGCCATCGGGAGCAATTTTATTGGCATTAGTAGTTTTTGCTGGACCTGAGTTGCTCTTTTTACAAGATATTAACCCAGCTAAACTAATAAATAAGACATAAGTAAATAATTTTCTCATATTGTTTGTTTATCGATATTCCAAATAAGTTAAGGATACTTTTTACGTAGTTGTTCAAAGAATGTTCCAAAAACCAAATGGGCTTAATTGCTGTTTATACAGACGTTTGCTAAACAATTGTGAGAACAAGGGTAATGTTTCCCCAATTTATTATAAATATTATGGGGAAAATATTACCCCTTTATTATTCAATATTATGTAGGCATGATAGCATTGATTATTTTGGTGTTTGTAAAATGAATGTAAATAACCTGTCGATAAAGCTATCTTTAGCCCATGGAACCTGTTCGCCCCGATTCTAAAATCCTCATCGAAATTGTTCAAACCAGGATGCCCTATGGTAAATACAAAGGCACGCCAATATGCGACTTGCCATCACATTATCTGGAATGGATGAGCAGCCAGGGTTTCCCACCCGGAAAATTGGGTATGCTATTAGCCAGTGTTTTTGAAATAAAAACCAATGGTTTAAGTAGTATCATCACTATGGTTAAAAATGCGCTTAGAGATGGCAAATTGTAATTAACTATCTCTCATTTTTGTTATTGTAAACCCGATGTAAGGAAATGCTGAACATTGCGACTAAACAGTGTAACAATGTATTCATTATACGCAGCAATGACAAACCATTTAAGGCTATAAAGCGTATTTTAATATATAGACGAGTCGCGCATCAAATTGCGCGTAAATATCCCATATTTAAAATATAAAAAATGAAGAAATCGATCTTGTATACATTATGTGTATTCTTTTTAGCGGGATGTGCTGCTAACGGGCAATCCAATAACTTTGCGAAGTTACCCAAGGCAAAACCAGGTGAAAATGTAGCTGATTTCGCAGGCGGATGTTTTTGGGCTTCAACAGAGGCCATGTCGGAACTTAGGGGAGTGGATAAGGTAATAGCGGGATATGCTGGTGGTAAAACGGCAAATCCAACATATGAAGAGGTTTGCAGCGATAATACCGGACATGCAGAAACCGTACAGGTTTATTATGATCCCAAAGTAATTAACTACGCTAAATTGGTTGAAGCGTTCTTTTACGCTCATAACCCAACCGAACTTAACTATCAAGGCCCAGATCAGGGTACTAGCTACCGTTCAATAGCTTTTTACCGTAGTCCGGAGGAAAAAGAAATACTGCTAAACACCATCAAGGAAATAAATGCATCAAAGCATTATGATGCACCTATTGTTACCCAGGTTGTGCCTTTTACTGTTTTTTATCCTGCGGAGCAGTATCACCAAAACTATTACAAATTACACCCTGATGATTCATACATAGATGCAGTATCACGACCAAAGGTTGAGAAGATGAGGAAGATGGAAAAATCTCAATTGAAACCGCAATATCAGAATATGTAACAAAAAAGAAGCCCCCTGCAAATTGCAGGGGGCTTCTTTTTTGTTGGGTTTTTATTCTCCTCTTTTTAGTCCGTACTTTTCAATCTTGCTGTATAAGTGACTACGTTGAATGTCAATATCATCAGCGGTTTTTGATACGTTCCAGTTGTTTTTTTCAAGTTTGAATTTAATGTACTCGCGCTCGGCATAATCTTTATATTCCTGGAAGTTCTTAAACTGATTAAAGTCGGTCTGCGATGATGTCGCGGAGCCATTGCCTTCATGTACAGGTGCAGAGGGGTTGGCAAATGCCCTAACATCATTATCGGTAATGGTTTTATCACTTAAGATAATCAGTCGCTCAACCATATTCCTAAGCTCACGGATATTACCTGTCCAAGGCAGGGCTTTTAATGCCTCCAGAGCAGCCTCTGAGATCTTCTTAGATGGCATGCCATAGTCATTACATATCTCGTCGATAAAGCTTTGTGTAAGCAGGACAATATCATCCTTACGCTCCGATAATGGCGGTACGTGGATCAGGATTACACTTAAACGATGGTAAAGGTCCATTCGGAAGTTACCCGCCTCAATTTCTTTCAATAAATCCTTATTTGTAGCGGCAACTACACGTACATCAACGTCGATCTCTTTTTCGCCACCTACACGGGTTATTTTACTTTCCTGCAAGGCACGCAATACTTTTGCTTGTGCCGATTGGCTCATATCACCAATCTCATCCAGAAACAAAGTACCGCCGCTGGCAGATTCAAACTTACCTATTCGCTGTTTAACAGCCGATGTAAATGAACCCTTCTCATGTCCGAACAATTCACTTTCGATCAACTCTGAAGGTATAGCCGCGCAGTTAACCTCAATCAAAGGTGCATTTGCCCGGTTTGATTTTTCATGCAACCAACGTGCAACCAGTTCCTTTCCACTACCGTTAGCGCCTGTAATCAATACACGGGCATCGGTAGGGGCAACACGGTCAATGGTTTCTTTGATCTTACCTATCGCCTGTGAATTACCCAAAATTGGGCGAACCTTAGATACCTTGCGCTTTAATACCTTAGTTTCAATCACCAAGCTTCCACGGTCTAGCGCGTTGCGTACAGTAATTAAAAGGCGATTCAGATCCGGTGGTTTTGATATAAAATCGAATGCCCCCTTGCGGCTGGCCTCAACGGCGGTTTCTACCGTTCCGTGGCCCGATATCATAATGAACGGCAGATCGCGTTTTATAATTAAGCCTTCGGTTAGCACTTCCATGCCGTCCATGCGGTTCATTTTAATATCACACAGTACAAGGTCATAATCATTTTTGGCGATCATCTCCAGCCCATCAATGCCATTATCTACGTCCTCAACCTGGTAATCTTCGTATTCCAGTATCTCTCTCAGTGTGCTGCGTATAGCACGTTCATCGTCAATAATTAAAATTTTGGCCATAGTTTATCTGTTGTTTCTCAACGAAAACGGGGTGAATATTAAGCGTACTAATATATAGGATTTGTATAGAAAATTAAACACTTTTCTATATACAAAAAATAACCCCTTTCTGTTTTGCAGAAAGGGGAATTTTTTCAGCAGCAAACCTGTAAGCCGGGTTCTGTGCCGCCCGAAAGCGGTTTCTATCATTAATCTAATCCTGCCATTGCTGACAAGCTTGAGCAACCTACCCATCCTGGCGACCCATCTAAATGGGTCAAAAGCGAGTAACTTCCGATCCAGGACCTATTTGGTTTTTCAACTCCTGAGGTTTACCGCGATCCCGGTTACCCGGAAAAGCCGTGAGCTCTTACCTCACGTTTTCACCCTTACCTCTGATAAATCAAAGGCGGTATATTCTCTGTGGCACTTGCTGTCGCCGGCTGACGGCGCCTTCCCGTTAGGAAGCAGGATACTCTATGTTGCCCGGACTTTCCTCTTCAACGAATCGAAGCGATAGAACGTTTTGCCCAGCAAAGGTAAGATTTTGAGCCGAACTGTACCACGAAACAGGTGGAACAAGTGGTACAGTTGATACACTTTTAGCGTAATTTATGCCCTAAAACATCATGAAAAGCAGGTTTTTACATTGTTTTTAAGGCGAAAAAAGCAACGAAAACACTAAAAAATGATTGTTTTTAGCTTAAAAAGCACCCGGAATTATCAAAAAAATGATGTTTTTTAACGGTTTTTAGCTGTATTAGAATTGATTTTACCTTATTTACCGCAGTGGTTTAGCGCGGTTTGTACCTGGTCGTCGGTAAAAAGGCCTTGCTTGTTACCAAAGGAATTGGTGACATAGGTAATTACCTGAGCCATTTCAATGGGTGAAAGATCAGTGGCAGGCATAATGGCTTCAAACTCCTTATTTGCAACGTATATCTTGCCGCTAAGACCATTTTTAAGCTGACAAGCCAGTTTGTTACTGTAACCCTTAAGTAATACAGTATCAGTTAGCGGTGGTATCAGACCATTTAAACCCTGACCTTTATCGCCGTGGCAATTTTGGCAATGGTTTTGGTAAACTATAGCCCCGGCCGAGTAATAACGGCTGTATTCAATAGATGCATCACTCTGGCACGAATAGATCATGGCAAAAAACGCTAACAGGCAAATTCCGCCTAAGATCGTGGTTTTCATGTGTGTTATTTGCTTACAGGTTCTGCTTTCAATGTTTTTATATCGTCAATCAATTGATCAACCTGTTTAGGATCGGTACCATCATATGATCCGCGGATGCGCTGTTGCTTGTCTATCAGCACAAAATAACCCTGGTGCACATAGCCGCCAGCTGCGGTACTGTCTTGCGTAACACCAACCAAATAGCTTTTTGTTGCCAGGCCATACACGGCATCTCTATCGCCATTTAAAAACCACCAGCTATTACCGCTAACGCCTAGTTTGTCGGCGTATTTTTTCAATACTGCCACGGTATCATGTTTTGGGTCGATGGTAAAGGAAATGATCTTCACATCTGCTGTATCCTTAAAAGCATTATACACATTCAGCATATTGCGCTGCATGCCCGGACAAATAGAAGGGCAGGAGGTGAAAAAGAAATCGGCAACATAAATATCATTTTGCAAGTTTTTGCTGCCTACACTATCGCCGTATTGGTTCACAAACTTAAAAGCAGGCACTGTTTGGTAAACCGTATCCGTTACCTGTTGCCCGTTAACAGTTTTTGTTTCGGCACTGCGGTTACCATAAATAGGCAGCACTTTAACCGTATTTGATTTACAAGCCCCGAGAAGCAACATCAACACCAAACCACCAATCAGTTTTTTCATTTTACTTTATTTTTAGATATGTAGCTGTTTGATTTAGCTAATGTGATGTTTATTTGAGAGTCTATTTTTAAGATCTCCGCCTTTTGTGTAGTAAGGTAATCGATGATTTGCTCGTGAGTTTTACCGGCAAAATCCGGACTGAATTTATTCATCCAGTTCATCATGGCGTTATCCGCGTCATCTAACGATTTTGTGTAAAAAACAACTGAATCCTTAGCGTCAGTAGGTGTTATAGCTTTTAACAGCATTTTGTTTTTCATGATAGCGCCATCGTCAACCATCAGCTTATCATGTGTTTTTATTACATCGTTTAGCAAGGTTTGTTCCTGTTTTTTATCGTCGTTACAACCAAAAAGGGCAACGCAGGCCAGCAGTGGAATAAATAATTTCTTTGTCATGTGTGAGAATATTATCAGCGGCAAATATCAAAAAATAAACGCTTTACAACGGCATCAATTGCCTATCTTATATAAAAAATGTTACAGTTAAGGGTAATTTTTTGGTCCCTGTACATTTTAATTGTTGCCCGGATACAGAAAGAGTATATTGCATTTAGTATGAAAGTTTATTTTATTTTGATATTGCTGTTTATTATCAGATTAGCAGCAAGCGCCCAAACCTCAATCAAGATTATATTAAAGTCGAATTTTAAAGTTGATAGCGTATCTATAACAGATGTTAGTTTCCAAGAGTTTTATGAATCGGCATACAAAGACACGTTAGTTTTTTCTTTTAAAAAGAACAATATCGATTGCTATAATATAAGATACTCTATAAAGCAAAAACTCTATTGGAAACAAATTTGGCTTAATGCAGGGAATGTAACCGTAGATGCACATTTGGCAGATACGGCGCATATGATTATTGATACCGTTATAAATTCTCCGGTATATTATTGTGTAGCTGATTACTTTAAACAAACATCCAAGATAGCTAAGGATACAATTGCACGTAATGCGTTTATGTTGTACGAAATTGAGAAAAATTTGGAAAATACACGTTCAATAGCTATAGCAACTGACTATATCAATTTCAATGCAAACTCAAAGGTTAACCTTTTAAAACTTAAGTTTCTTTTATCCCATCAAAAAACTGATTTCAGTTGGTTCCGATTTTACTCCGTTGGAATTGAAAGAATGAATAAAATTTTAGAGGTAAAGGATATTGATTTCTCTCAATTCAGCTTTCTTAACAGAAAAAACAGAATTGTAGATATTAATTCAAAAAGTGACCAATTTACGCTATTAGATTTTTGGTTTGTAGGCTGTGTACCCTGCATGCTGCAACATAAAGAATTGAAATTAAATATGCATAAACTAATCCGCAACCATATTCATATTATAGGTATATCAACTGATAAAGAAAAAGAAATGGACTCTTGGAATAATTATCTTTCAAAACACGGCTATAACTGGGATAATTACCTACAATCGGGCGCTAAAACATTGTCTGATTATTTATCAATAAATGCATTCCCCGAGTATATATTATTAAATCAAAAAGGAGAAATTGTAAAAATATATGGTTCTGTAGATGAGGTATTAAATAGCTTGCAAATTAATTAGGGATGGATAAGACCGCTTACTCAAGTGTCAGCACTTAAATAGTGCACCAGGCAACTATTAAAATTAAACACTTTACAATGGCATCAATTGCCTATCTTATATAAAAAATGTAGTCAGTTAAGGATAAATTTTCAGCTCCGGCAAATTTTAATTGCTGCCCGATCTGTGCACGATGATGCGTACCATGATTAATCACATGCGCCAGCACATCTTCCAGTTGGTTTTCGTAACTATCGCCTCTGGAATTTTTATATGGGATGACATTTTGAAAATCTGCCTCACTCAGTCCGTTTATGTAATCTATCCAGGCAGTGTGATTATTATCGATTAATTTTTCAAAGGTATCAGCTTTCCAGTCGGGCCACAAAGCACCGCCAATGGCTGGCAAGCCTTTGCAGCGGTTGAGCCATATCTGCTGTGCCGCCAATAAATGCGCCATCAGTTTTACGGCCGGCTTCGGTTCGCCTGCGTCAATAATAGATTTTAATATAGCCTTATTGGCAAATTGATCGTAGTTGAGGAGTTTTAGGAAATAGGTTTTCATGATGCAAAATTAATAACTATTTGTCATTACTCTTCCCGCCCTAATATCGGCAAAAACAGGAATTCATCCTATGTCCCTGCTTCGCCTAATAGTCTTCTTTTGGTATCTTTGTCATATCATAAATAGGAGGACAAATGCAGGAAGCTAAAGAATTATTTAACCAAATCAAGCATCACGATAAATTGTCAATTACAGTGAATGAAAACTGTAAGATCAGTCTGCCGAAAGATATTTTAGAAAAACTGCTTAAGCCACACAAACTGGCCCACTATTGTTTTATTTTTTTGGATGAGGGTACAGAAACTTATAAAGTAGATTTACAGGATATTACCATCTCCGATAGCCAATTGGTGTTTGGGCTGCCTAACCAAATATTCATAAATCCCCCTAAAAGTAACCACAGCCTGAATTACAAAGCAGCCTTTGATGAAAATGTATTGGCATTGCTCCCAAATTCCTTTCCGTTCCTGCTAAACCCATTAAATTCAAATACGATCACTTTTACTTCGGATGCTAAAGAGCGTGTTAAATCTGTTTTCTCCAACTTATTTCAACTGCTTCATTCCCCCGGAAAGCCAAAAGAAACGGAGATAATTCTAGCACATTTAAATACGCTTTTAACTGAGTTCAACAGTGCTTATTTTGGACAAGGTTACCAGGATAGCACATCAAATGCTAAACTATCTAAATACATTGCTTTTAAGCTTACTGTAGAAACGCATTTAACCGAACAGCATGATGTGCATATCATTGCCGAAAAATTAGCAATGACTACAAGCAGTCTTTATGGTGTTGTAAAAGAATTTTCGGGAGTTTCGCCAAAAGAATGGATGACCAATCGACTTATGCTGGAAGCGCAGCGCAGGCTGCAATATTCCACACTTTCGGTAAAGGAATTAGCTTACGAGTTGGGTTTTAATGACCCGGATTACTTTTCTCGGCTCTTCAAAAAAAGCACAGGTAAGAGCATTAGTGCATTTTTAACAGATCATCACGATTAGTCCAGTAACTAAAGTGATTTGTCCGTCTTTTATAGTTTTCTTCCCGCTACTTTTGTTTCGTTAGTTTATAAATCATTAATTAAATGAAAATAGCATTAGTAACAGGAGCCAACAAAGGCATAGGACTTGAAGTAGTACGACAGCTCGCTCAAAACGGATTCTTCGTTTACTTAGGTTGCCGCAGCCTGGAGAATGGGTCAGCAGCAATAAAAAAACTCAAAGATGATGGGATTTATAACGTTGAAGCCGTACAACTGAACGTTACTGATCAGGGATCGGTTAGTGCAGCCCGGGCAACAATAGGCAAAAAAACGGAGGTGTTGGATGTGCTGATCAATAACGCAGGAATTTCCGGTGGATTTCCGCAATCGGCACTTAACGCAACCATAGATCAATTCAAGACAGTATATGAAACCAATGTGTTCGGTGTGGTCAGTGTTACGCAGGCTTTTATTGATTTGTTAAAAAGATCACCCGAACCACGCATCGTAAATGTGAGTTCGGCTATGGGGTCGCTTAGCCTCGCAGCTGATCTTTCCAATAGCAATAAAATGGCAGTATACCAATCAAGTAAGTCGGCGCTTAACATGTACACGATAAATCTTGCTTACGATCTCCGTGATACGCCATTTAAAGTTAACATGGTTTGCCCGGGATATACCAAAACCGATTTCACCGGTCACAAGGGTACAAGTACCGTACAAGAGGCAGGGCAACGTATTGCAAAATATGGATTAATTGGGCAGAATGGCCCAACCGGAAAATTCATTAGCGAAGAATATTTTCCGGAACCGGCAAGCTGCCCCTGGTAAAACACAAATATTGAACCATAAAAAATATAAATTATAGTTCTATTAATGCTCTGCAAAGTTTAAATCTACTTAGAACGAAGTAATATCATTTCATCAAACTGAGCTGTACAGGCAAGTAAATTGAGCCGTGAAGGAAATTTGCTATTGAATATAAAGCTGATCTTTGTTTCATTAATATAGAAAATATCAGCTATGGAAAACATAACAAAAATAAATCTTGGTAAAAATGGCCCGCTTGTATCTAAACTCGGCTTAGGCTGTATGCGCATGTCATCCGTTTGGGGAGGCCCCACAAATGATGAGAGTGAAAGTATCGCAACTGTTCAGTCAGCATTAGACAGTGGTATTAATTTCCTAAATACCGGCGATTTTTATGGCGCTGGCCATAACGAACTGCTGGTAGGCAAAGCCATCAAAGGCAGAAGGGATGACGCTTTTATCAGTGTGAAATTTGGTGCTATCTTTCATAACGGCCAATGGTTGGGGTTAGACTTGCGCCCAATAGCCATCAAAAACTTTATTAATTATTCTTTGGTGCGTTTGGGCATAGATACCATTGATCTTTATCAGCCGTGCCGATTGGATAACAGCGTTCCTGTAGAAGATGTGATTGGAACCGTAGCCGACCTGATTAAAGAAGGAAAGGTACGTTATATCGGTGTTTCTGAAATTACCGCTGATCAATTGCGTGAGGCTAACGCTGTTCATCCTATTACCGCATTGGAAATAGGTTATTCTTTAGCTGATCGCCAAATAGAAAGCGAACTTCTACCAACAGCCAAAGAGTTGGGTATAGGTGTGGTAGCCTTTGCCAATACAGCAGAAGGCTTACTTACCGGCGATATGAAAGCACCGCTTCCGCCTAATGATTATCATAATCACTTCTCCCGTTTTCAGGGTGATAATCTGATTAAGAACCTGGAGAAAATTGAAGTATTAAAAACCATGGCAAAGGAAAAGGGATACACACCTACACAATTGGCGATTGCATGGGTAAATGTACAAGGCGATCACATTATGCCATTGGTAAGCATGAGCCGCAGATCACGCCTGCCGGAAAATACACAAGCCATGGGTATTGTTTTTACTCCTGAAGAATTAGATATACTGAACACACAATTTGCCCCGGGTACTATACTTGGCGGTACATACCTGCAGCGTTAGCAGGAATAGGCGGGGCTGTGTATAAGCCCCGCCTATTTTATATCTTTACGTAATGACAAACCCTACTGAAATAATTCCAGGAGTGCTTTTTTATTCCTATTACTCTTCTGTTAGAAAAGATAAGGTAGCATTTTTAGAACATACTACCCTTGTAATGCAGGTTTCAGGCCGTTTTACAATGGAAACCGCCAGCGAAAAATTTTCCATGGAGCAGGGGCAGATGCTGTTGATCCGCAGGAATCAATTAGGCGAACTCACCAAAACGCCATTAAATGATGAGAGTTACCAAACCATTGTGATTTGTTTGAAGGAAGACTTGCTAAGGCAGATCGCGTTGGAGGAGCAGATTGAACCTGGAGAAAAATATTCAGGCCCGAGTAATATACTCATCCCTGGAAATGATTTTTTGAACGCCTTTTTTCAATCGATTATTCCTTATGTGCGCCATTCCGAAGAAAAGATAACCAATGCGGTAGGTATGCTCAAAATAAGGGAGGTTGTGCTGTTATTGCTGCATACCATTCCCGAGCTGAAGGATTTCCTGTTCGATTTTTCCGAGCCTTATAAAATGGATCTGGAAAAATTTATGCTCAATAATTTCCACTTCAATATCCCTGTCGAAAAATTTGCGCAACTTACAGGCAGAAGCCTTGCCGGGTTTAAGCGCGATTTCCAAAAAATATTCAGCATGCCACCCCGGCATTGGCTACAAGAAAAAAGGTTAACGGAAGCCCGGCATTTAATAGAAAACAGGAATAAGAAAGCATCTGCTATCTACCTCGATCTTGGCTTTGAAAGTCTTTCTCATTTCTCCCATTCCTTTAAAAAAAAGTTTGGCAAGGCACCCACCGGGTAATTAGATATAAAAGATGCTATTGTTTTACCTCTTTCCGCCACAGGCGAAGCGAGGTCGGCCAGCATAGCGTAACCGGGTGAGTTAATAAACTGCTAGTTAACAATAACATAACACAACCAACACAATAGCTACACAATGATGTTATACCTTTAAGTAAAAATTAAAGGATATGAAACTTATAGCAAATTTTTTAAGGCTTGTTGGTAGTTTTCCTGAATGGATAATGCTTAGAAGCATGCGCTCATCATTCATGCACTAAGCTGTAATTCCAGAAATTTTTCTTTTATAAGAATATAATGCACAATTTGGGCATTGTATTGGCTCAAATTAATGGAACTTACTACGCAGCGAGAGGATTTTAACAGACAGAATTTTGGCGATGATTTTATTTGGGGAGTGGCAACAGCCGCGTTCCAGGTGGAAGGATCATGCGATTGCGACGGTAAGGGCGAATCCATTTGGGATGTTTTCTCGGCTAAACGGGGGAAGATCAAAAATGGCGATAAACCACACATAGCCTGCGACTTCTACAATCGATATAAAGAAGATATCGATCTCATCAAACAACTTAATATTCCTCATTTTAGGTTTTCAATATCGTGGTCGCGGATATTGCCATCGGGTATCGGCGAAATAAACCAGCTGGGAATCGACCATTATAACCGGGTAATTGATTATTGCCTGGAACAGGGTGTTGAACCCTGGGTTACCATTTATCATTGGGATTTGCCGCAGGTGCTCGAAGCTAAAGGCGGCTGGACTAACCGCGAAGTGGTGAACTGGTTTAGCGAATTTGTACGGATTTGCGCCAGCAACTTTGGCGATAAAGTTAAAAACTGGATGGTGATGAACGAACCATCGGTTTTTACAGGCGCGGGCTATTTTTTAGGGGTGCACGCACCGGGTAGGCTGGGCCTTGGTAATTTTTTACCCGCCGTACATCATACGCTTATGTCGATAGCGGTAGGGGGTAGGATATTGCGTGAACTGCTGCCAAATACAGCCGAAATAGGTACCACATTCTCTTGTTCTTATATCGAACCCAAAAGTGATAAACCCCGCGATGTGGCAGCTGCTAATCAGGTTAATACGTTGTTAAACCGGTTATATATCGAACCTATATTAGGCCTGGGTTACCCGGAAAAAGATTTACCGGTGCTGAAAAAGATGAAAAAATACATCCGGCCGGGCGATGTGGAAAGTATGCAATTCGATTTTGATTTCATTGGTGTACAATTGTATACCCGCGAAATTGTGGAGTATTCCTTTCTTACGCCATACATCCATGCTAACATCGTAAAAGCGAAAAAGCGTAATGTGCCGCTTACCGATATGGGTTGGGAGGTATACCCACCGTCTATTTACGAAATACTCAAACAGTTTAATCAATATACTAATATCCGTAAGCTATATATCACCGAAAACGGTGCCGCCTTCCCCGATGAGGTAAATGATGATGCTGTAAATGATGTAAAGCGTACCGCTTATCTACAAGAGTACTTGCAACAGGTATTAAAAGCTAAAAACGAAGGCTGCAAAGTAAGCGGGTATTTTGTGTGGACACTGACTGATAACTTTGAATGGGCCGAAGGTTACAATCCCCGTTTTGGACTGATACATGTGAATTTCGATACTCAGCAGCGCATCATAAAATCATCCGGCCAATGGTATGGTAATTTTATAAAAACTTAAGCCGCGGGTTTATTTAGGGTGACGAAAAAGGTAGTGCCCTTATTGTTTTCGCTCTCAAACCAAATTTTACCATTGTGATTTTCAATGATCTGCTGGCAGATGGAAAGTCCTAATCCAAACGACTTTTCTCCAGCTGTACCGGGGCGTTTCGCATCAGTGAACATATTAAATACGTTCTCCTTTATATTGTCGGGGATACCTATACCTTTATCAGAAACACATATTTTAACCTCTTTGTCATTGCTGATCAGTTTTACCTGAATACTGGCGCCATTAGGACTGAATTTTATAGCATTGCTTATCAGGTTACTTATTACCCGCCATACCCGCTCACGGCTTACTAACAACATTTCAGGGGCATCTAGTAATTCGGTTACTATATTTTGATCTTTTTCAGCAGCTTTAAAATTCATTATCTCAACGCTATTGCTAACAAGCAAGTTAATATCAACCAGTTCCTTATTTGATTTTCCTATTTTATGATTGGTAGCCTCTAATATCTCGTTAATCAATTCAAGTGTATTGCTCGACGTTGAGTTTACCAGACTGATCAATTCTTTTTGTTCATCGGTATATCCATCCTCAAGCATTACGTTGGTTAGTGATACAATGCCGCCAATTGGGTTTCTTAAATCATGTGCTACGGTGCGCAATATCCGGTCTTTTTCCTGACTGTTGACTTTTAGTTCTTCCAGCGTAGCTTCCAAATCATTTTTTTGGGAATTAATCTGCTGATTTAGTTCACTTATCGCCTTTAAATCCCGCTTTGATCGCCCCCAATTCCTGACAACAAGCAGCAAAATTACAAGAGCCATTATTCCAACTAAAATAGCTACGTATAAAAAAGTCTTTTCTAACTTGTTATTGTCTTTAAGCGCCTGTATTTGGTATTGCTTATCGTAATTGGCTAATTGTTGGTTAATGTCTGTCTCTTTGATATATAAGTCAAGTTTGCTCAACGAATCCTTAAGCTCGCTATAGCTTTTATAATAAGCTAATGATTGCGCATAATCTTTATTCTCAACATAGTAGGCGCTCATTAACCTGTTCCAGGCAGTTAATGCGCCAAGATTTTTTACCGTATCCATTTGCCTGTGTAAATCCTGCAATAAGCTGAATAATGGTTTAAGCTGATGTTGTTTCAGGTAAAGATCAGCCAGATCAGCCTCAACCAATTCAGCATCGTAATTGTCATAAGATTTCCTGAGGTCGTAATTAATACTTTTTTGGAAAAGTTTCTGAGCCTCAACGTAATTACCCTTATCCGACATTAATCTGCCCATATCACCCCAGGTTACAGCGCGTGCTATATCAAGTCTATAACCAATATCCTTAAATCGATTGTTGTATTTGTTGATGAATGCTAAAGTTTTATTAAAATATAAAGCAGCGCTGTCAGTATTACCTGCGTTCAAATAGCTTTCGCCAATATCGTTAAGCAGCTCCTGCCTTTGGTAAAACGCCCTGAAATCATCACGATAAGCGGAACTTTGAGCAAAACTTTCCTTAAAATAATTAGCCGCCAGGTTATAATGCGATTGCCTGAATGATACCATACCCATACGGTAAGTATATTCGGCTAATAAAGAATTATCCAGGTAGTTTTTGCCTAAAACGTAGCCTTCATAATAGTACCGGTAAGCGCTGGTATATTGGTTTAAATCGAAATAAGCATCACCTTTAGCAAAATTCGCATCGGCAGTATTATAAACATACTGCTTTAAATCGGTGAATTTACCCGCTAGCATCATCATGGTATCGCTGTACAGTAACTCTTGTCTTCTGTCGCGAGAAATTTTCTTACTATACATAAAATGCGAGCGGTAGTACTGCAGTCTATCCGAAAGGGTGGGGTTGCTTAACTGGCTGTATTTAGTATTGAGATAAATTATTGCTTCCCGTTCCTTTTTATTTGTATTTAATCGCGAAACGCTATCATTAATAGCACTGTACTCAGGTGAAAATTCACCCTTATCTATTATTTGTTTTTTTTTGCAGGAAGAGAAAAATATCAACGCCAAGCCTACAGTAAGCCCAAACATAAGGCTCATATGGGGTAAGTTAAACCTTTGGCGTAAATAGTTATTCGTAAACATTAATCAATTGTTGTAACAAATATATTCAATTATTCATGCACAGATGAACATGTTTGGCAAAAAAAATAACTATTAAGAAAAAAATACAACTACTTAAAAGCCTCTTCGCCAGTAATATCCATCCCGGTTATCAATAAATGAATATCATGTGTTCCTTCATACGTAATAACCGACTCAAGGTTCATCATATGCCTCATTATTGAGTATTCTCCGGTAATTCCCATACCACCCAGCATTTGTCTGGCCTCACGGGCAATATTTATGGCAACCTCAACACTATTCCGTTTCGCCATAGATATTTGAGCCGCCGTAGCACGGTTCTCGTTTTTTAGGGTAGTCAGTCGCCATACCAATAATTGTCCTTTGGTTATTTCGGTGATCATCTCAGCCAATTTCTTCTGCTGCAATTGGAAGGCCGCTATTGGCTTACCAAATTGCATGCGTTGTTTGGAGTAACGCAGTGCAGTATCATAACAATCCATCGCCGCGCCAAGTGCGCCCCAGGCAATGCCATAACGGGCTTGGTTAAGGCAACCCAGCGGACCTTTAAGCCCCGATGCGTTAGGTAATAAATTTTCTTTCGGTACTTTAACATTATCAAATACCAGCTCACCTGTAGCCGATGCCCGTAACGACCATTTGCCATGCGTTTCAGGTGTGGTAAAACCTTCCATCCCGCGCTCAACTATTAATCCTTTTATTTTGCCGGTTTCATCCTTGGCCCAAACCACGGCAATATCCGCGAATGGCGCGTTAGAGATCCACATTTTGGCGCCGTTTAACAGGTAATGGTCGCCCATATCCTTAAAATTGGTGGTCATACCGCCGGGATCTGATCCATGGTCAGGTTCTGTCAACCCAAAACAACCAATTATTTCACCGGATGCTAACTTAGGTAGATATTTTTTGCGCTGTTCTTCTGATCCATAAGTATAAATAGGGTACATCACCAACGATCCCTGAACCGATGATGTTGAACGGATACCTGAATCCCCACGCTCAATCTCCTGCATAATAATGCCGTACGACATATAGTCCAGTCCAGCCCCGCCATATTCAACCGGTATGGTCGGTCCAAAAGCGCCTATCTCGGCTAATCCTTTTATTAATTGTTTTGGGAATTCTGCCTTTTGGGCGTACTCTTCAATTATTGGGGTTAATTCTTTTTTTACCCAATCCCTTACGGTTGATCGGATAAGTTTATGCTCATCGGTAAGCAGTTCATCTAATTGATAATAATCAGGCGATTCAAAAAGGTCAGTTTTTGGCATAGCATTATATTTGGTGCGGTAAAGCTAATGAAAGCAATTTAGATTGGGCAATTTGTTACATTTGATTTATGGTTGAAATAAATTTAAACGGCGCTGAATTTTTCGCCTACCACGGCTATTATCCCGAAGAACAACTATTAGGAAGCAGGTTTTTGGTAGATATATCGGTAAGTTTTTTACCCACCACTAATCTTGCTGAAGATGAGCTCCGCAATACAGTGAACTACGAGCAACTATACAATATCGCCTGCGAAGAAATGAAAATCACCCGCAAGCTGATCGAAACCGTAGCGCAAGCCATTGCCGATACCATCAAACAAAAATACCCGTTTGTGAAAAATAGCAGGGTATCCGTACAAAAAATAAATCCACCATTAAAGGGAAAAGTTGGTTATTCCAGTGTTGTTATTTTAGGTTGATATAGAATTTACATCCAATGGCTTATCATAAAATAACTGCCGATATTCTCCAAAAAATTGCCGCCATTGTAGGTAGTGATACGGTTATTACCGATCACGATGATTTGGAAAAATATAGCCATGATGAAACGGAAGACCTCAGCTATTACCCTGAAGTAGTTGTAAAACCGCACTCTGCTGAAGAAATATCTCAACTATTAATTCTCTGTAATCAATATCTGATTCCCGTTACACCAAGAGGAGCGGGCACAGGCTTAAGCGGCGGTGCGTTATCCGTTTTGGGTGGCTTGCTCATCTCAATGGAGTGCTTCAACCAGATACTCAATATCGATGAGCGAAACCTGCAGGCTACTGTTGAGCCCGGTGTAATTACCGAAGTATTTATGGATGCGGTTGCCGAAAAAGGTTTGTATTACCCTGTAGATCCGGCGAGCAAGGGCAGTTGTTTTATCGGTGGTAATGTGGCTCATGGTTCAGGCGGACCAAGAGTGGTTAAATATGGCACTATTCGCGAATATATTTTGAACCTCGAAGTAGTTTTACCTTCCGGCGAAATTATATGGACAGGTGCTAATACCTTGAAATACGCATCCGGTTATAATTTAACCCAACTGATGATCGGTTCCGAAGGCACACTGGGCATCGTTACCAAAATTGTCACCAAACTCATCCCGCATCCAACAGCCGATGTTTTAATGCTGGCGCCATTCCCTACTAACGAAAGTGCTTGCGCCGCAGTAGCGGAAATATTTATGGCAGGGGTAGTGCCATCTGCGGTAGAGTATATGGAACGTAAATGCATTGAATGGGTTATTGAATACAGCGGCATTGTATTTGATTTGAAGGATGGGGATAACGCCTTCCTGCTGATTGAAGTAGATGGAACCGACAGGGATGTGATATTTTCCGAATGTGAAAAGATAAACCAAGTATTGGAAAAATTCGGTTGTAAGGATGTGCTATTTGCTGATACCGCCGCACAAAAAGCCAATCTGTGGAAGATCAGGCGCACCATAGGTGAGTCAGTGAAAATAAACTCCGTTTATAAAAAGGAAGATATGGTAGTACCTCGTGCCGAATTGCCCGCTTTAATAAACGGTATTAAGCAAATAGGTGATAAGTTTGGATTTGATTCTGTTTGCTTTGGCCATGCCGGCGATGGTAATCTGCACTTAAATATAGTGCAGGGAAGCATGAATGCTAATGATTGGGTTAACGAATTGAATAAAGGTATCCGTGAAATTTTCGAATTAACTGTATCTTTAGGTGGTACTATTTCAGGCGAACACGGCATTGGCCTCGTTCAAAGGGAATTTATGCCGATAAAATATACTGATGTGCATTTCGCTTTATGGAAAGGTATAAAACAAGTGTTCGATAAAAATAATATATTAAACCCCGAAAAAATATTTTAATGGGCCCAGCCGAATTCCATATCGCTAATGAAGATCTCGTCAAAATAGGCGTTGCCATTTTATGCGGCGGTATTTTAGGTATCGAACGTCAGTACAAAAATAAGACTGCCGGGTTCAGGACTATAATCTTAATCTGTCTTGGCTCGGCCATATTTACATTGATAGCGCAACGCGCGGGTTTAGGTGTAAACATCAACGTAATAACGGGGATAGGTTTTATAGGTGCAGGTGTTATTTTTAAGGATGATATTGCCGTAACAGGCTTAACTACAGCTGCCGTTATCTGGATCTCAGCTGCTATCGGTATGGCGGTAGGGGCCGGTGATTACTTGCTCGGCATTATTTCATCGGTGATTACTATTTTCGTGCTAACCGTGTTTCACTTTCTGGAGAACTATCTGGATAAAATACACCACGACAGGTTATATACCATTATTTTTGATGATACAGAATATAGCCATTTACTCACTATGGAAGACCGGGCTAAAGCGCACAACCTCACAGTGCGGGTGATAAGGGTAAATAAGCAAAATGATAACCTACATGCAGCCGTAATGGTTACGGGGCATAAAAAACACATTAACAAGCTTAGTCAGGAGCTGCTAGTCACGCCTCATATCAAATCTTTTTAGTGAGTATTGGATATTAATCCCGGCTCATCATAATCAATCATCCGTTGCCTTTGAGCCGCTGGTATAGTTACCGATTTATTTGCGGTGTAATCATAGCTAATGCACACCGTTTTACCGGTGGTGCAAATTTCTTCACCCTCAGTGGTTATTTTAACCAATACGTGCATTACATCAAAACTGCTGTTACCTATGCGGGTAACACGTACATAACAAGCGATTTCATCGTGCATTATAATAGGTTTCAGATAGTTTATTTCTGATCGGCCTAAAATAACACCGCTTTCATTCCAGTCCCACTTAGCTACATCCTTCCAATAGTGCGATCTGGCTATCTCAAAATAAGTTAAATAAACAGCATTATTCACGTGTCCATAAGCATCCATATCCGAAAATCGGATAGCGATGGGTGTTTTGTACTTGTATTTTGAAATGTTTTCAGCCATGGGTGTCAAAAAGTCGGTAAAGATTTGGTTTTAACCGTCATAATGTCTGCAAGAACACCCTTTTATGGCATTGGTACAACAGTTGAACAGTATGTTTACGAAAGTAATAAAAACAAAACTTTAGGAGGATATAAAAATGACTTTAGTGAAATTTGGAAACGGACAAAAAAATTACCCGGTGAACCCATTCTTTAATGATGTGTTCGATAGTATTTTAAACGACACATTTATTGGTGATAAATTAATATCACGCGTACCGGCAGTAAACATCGCTGAAAACGAAAATGAGTTCCACATTGAATTAGCCGCTCCTGGCTTAAAAAAGGAAGATTTTAAAATCAACTTAGATAAAAGCGTACTAAGCGTATCTGCTGATAAAAAAGTAGAAGTTGTTGAAGGCACAAAATTCAGCAAACGCGAATATAACTACACTTCATTCACAAGGTCATTCACCTTGCCTGAAACCGTAGACCACTCAAAAATTGATGCCGAATATACCGATGGCGTATTAAAATTAACAGTGGCAAAAAGAGAAGAAGCTAAATTTCAAAGCAGAGAAATAGCTATAAAATAATAAGGTTTTGTTTTCATAATAAGTGGTTTAGTTTGATAGAAGGCCGTTCCGAAAGGGGCGGTCTTTTTTTATTTGGGATTTCAGATTTACGATTTTAGATTTATTAGTTAAAAAATCCGAAATCGTAAATCTGAATTCTAAAATCAAACTAGTTTCTCATATTAATATACTGCAAAGGCTGCCCAAAGTTATCACTCCGGCAAAGACTAATAACTGCTTGCAAATCATCAATTTTCTTCGCCTGCACACGTACCTGGTCATCCATAATAGATGCCTGTACTTTTAAACCGCTGTCTTTTATCTTTTTGATAATCTTTTTGGCGGCTTCTTTCTCAATGCCTTCTTTGATCTTGATCTCCTTGCGGATCATATTACCCGATGCTGCCTGCTGGTTGCCATCTAAATCCAATGCATTAGGGTCAAGCTGCTGTTTAACCATCCTGCTGATTATCGCATCCTGAATAGCTTTCAACCGCATATCACTCTCCGTTAGCACAGTAATTACATTCGTTTTTTTATCAAGGTCGATAGTACTTTTCGAGTCGTTAAAATCATAACGGTTCAATATTTCTTTCTTGGCTATGTTGATCGCATTATCAAGCGTTTGGCCGTCAATTTTGCTTACAATATCAAAAGTTGGCATAATGGTTTATTTATTAACTAAACAAAATTAGCAAAAACTATGTCAATCGCTATAAATACTGGTCTAAGTTTAACGAAGTGTATATGTCAACCGATTTATGATCATTTGCCTCTTTGTCATTCTGAGGAACGAAGAATCTTCTTCCACAAGCAAAGCGAACTGTCCTGATGCAGAAGATTCTTCGTTCCTCAGAATGACAAATCTTAAAAAGTAAAACGCAAGTAATTTCTTCGTACCTTAAAAACACTTAACATAGCAAGAAGTTAATATTAAGTTAACAAATAAATAAGCAGCTTTGTGCAATCGCGCCCATAAAGCCGGTAATAATATGGATATTAAACACATACCTCTAATTAACAGGGAAATAAGCTGGCTCTATTTTAACGACCGGGTTTTGCAGGAAGCTGCCGACCCAACCGTCCCGCTGATTGAACGGATCAAGTTTTTAGCCATATTCTCTTCAAACCTCGATGAATTTTACCGTGTTAGGGTAGCAACGCTTAGTCGGTTATCTAACCTGAACGAGAAAGCGAAAGAGATTTTAGGTTATAACCCTAAAAAGATCCTCAATCAAATAAAAACCATCGTAGTAAGGCAGGAACGCAAGTTTAACAACCTGTACGAAAACATCATTGTAAAGCAGCTTGCCGAAGAAAAGATATTTATTCTGAATGATACCCAACTTAACGTATCCCGTGGCGAGTTCGTTAAAAAATACTTCAGGGAAAAGCTGTTACCCATGCTGGTGCCCATTATGCTTGATGAAGGCAGGCCATTGCCTGAGCTACGCGACCGTGCTGTATATTTCTATGTAAAGCTTATCAATAAAAAGAAAACAAGATACGCGTTAATCGAAATTCCGGATAACCTTTCCCGGTTTATTGTTCTACCCGAAACCAATAATTTAAAGTTTCTTATTTTATTGGATGACGTGTTGAGATATAGTCTCGAAGACATATTTTTTATTTTCGAGCATGATAGTATCGAAGCCTTCTCCATACAGCTCACCCGTGATGCTGAACTTGATTTGGACAAGGAAGTAAGCGGAAAATTCATTGATTCGTTGGCTAAAAGTTTACAAAAACGCCAGAAAGGGAAGCCGATGCGTTTGCTGTATGATACTGAAATGCCGCTCGATATGCTTAAAAATTTGGTACAAAGAATGGGCTTGCATGGCGAAAGTCTCATACCGGGTAACCGCTACCATAATTTTAAGGATTTTATCAAGTTTCCTAACGTTGGGCGGCCGGAGTTGGAATATCAGAAATACCTGCCGCTACCTGTAAATGGATTGTCCTTTGGTAAAAGCTTAATGAGTATGATCGCCAAAAAGGATTATTTGATCAGTAGCCCATACCAATCATACGATTACGTAATCCACTTTTTGCGCGAAGCCGCCATCGACCCAAAAGTAGTAGAAATAAGTATCGCGGTTTATCGCCTTGCCTCAAACTCAAGGGTAATACATGCCTTAATTAACGCAGCAAAAAATGGCAAAAAGGTAAACTGTTTAGTTGAACTAAGGGCCAGGTTTGATGAGCAAAATAACATCGGCTGGAGCCGCCAGCTAGAAGATGAAGGCGTGAATGTACTTTACGGTATCGAAAACTATAAAGTACACTCCAAAATATGCCTGGTTAAACGTATGGAAAAAGGCAAAGCCGCCTATTATTCCTGCCTATCTACCGGGAACTTTAACGAAAAAACAGCGGTAATGTATGCCGATCATACCTTACTCACTGCCGATAAAAGGTTAACCGGCGATCTGGTAAAAGTATTCAAGGCTTTAAGTAGAGGAATCTTAGCTGAAGGATTAAAACATTTAATCGTATCGCCAATAGATTCGAGGCCTGCGATCTACAGATTGATCGACAACGAGATAAAGAATGCAAAGGCTGGTAAAGAAGCCTATATGATATTCAAAATGAATAGCCTGGCCGATGAGCTAATGATCGCCAAGTTGTACCAGGCAAACAATGCTGGCGTAAAAATAAAACTGATTGTAAGAGGCATGTGCTGCCTGATACCGGGCATCAAAGGCTACAGTGAGAACATAGAGGTGATCAGCATTGTAGATAAATATCTGGAGCATTCCCGCGTACATATTTATTGCAATGATGGTAAAGAATTGCTGTTCCTTACCTCGGCTGATTTCATGACCCGCAATATTGATAACAGGGTAGAGGTTGGTTTCCCGATTTATGATGAAAATTTACGTAAAGAGGTTAAGGAAATCATCAACATACAACTAAGCGACAACACCAAAGCGCGCGAAATAAACAGCCACAATACCAACAAATACCACAAAACAAAAAGCGAGATACCGAGCAGGGCACAAATAGATATTTACAACTACCTTAAAAACAAAACCAAATAAAAATTGAGATACGCCGCGATTGACATAGGATCTAATGCCGTAAGGCTTCTGATAGCCGATATTATTGAAAACAATGGTTCGGTATCATTCAAAAAAAATACACTTATAAGGGTACCCTTACGTTTAGGCGACGACGCGTTTCTCAATCAGCATATTTCTGATAAAAAGGCCGATGACCTGGTGAAATCTATGCATGCCTTCCGCAACCTGATGGATGTTTACAAGGTGAAAGATTACATGGCCTTTGCCACATCCGCCATGCGCGAAGCAAAGAATGGCGATGAGGTTGTTACTCGTGTGAAAAACGAAGGCAACATCGATTTGGAGATCATCCATGGCCAAAAAGAAGCCAAGATCATCTACGCCAGCCACGCCGAGCAAACTATCGATAAAAACAAAACCTATCTATACATTGATGTAGGTGGCGGCAGTACCGAGCTATCTTTATTTTCGGATGGTGAGTTGTTTGCTTCGCGATCATTTAATATTGGCACCATTCGCATGCTCGATAACCAGGACAAAGAAGAAACCTGGAGCGAAATGCACGATTTTATCCGCGAGCATACCAAAGCGTTTAAAGGCGTTTGCGGTATTGGTACAGGCGGTAATATTAATAAACTATACAAGCTATCTGAAGAGAAAAACGGCATGCCGTTATCATTCGCAAAACTTAAAACACTTTATAATTATTTAAATTCGTTCTCGCTGAAAGACCGCATCAATGTGCTCGGATTAAATCAGGACAGGGCAGATGTAATTATACCGGCCTGCGAAATTTATATCACCGTTTTAAAGTGGGCAAACATTAAAAATATTTACGTGCCAAGTGTTGGTATGGTTGATGGAATTATACAAACCCTTATTGAGAAGAACTTTACAAAGTCATATTAAAATTATTTTAATTAATTATTAAAAAATTAACAAACTGTTTTACTACATTTGTACTGCCCTTTTAGGGCATGTTTTTCATAGGTAGATGTAGGGTCGGGTATTTATATTCGACCCTTTTTTTGTGCCCTGATTTTTATCTGCCTATCTTGCCGCCATATTTATTATGAAGAAGAAAATTGTTTTGGCGATTACAGGTGCCAGCGGTGCCATGTATGCCAAATTATTGCTGGATAAATTGCAGCAACTAAGCGCGCAAATAGCCGAGGTTGGCGTTGTAATGTCAGACAATGCCAAGCAGGTATGGCAGGTGGAGCTGGATAATGAGGATTACAAAAACTATCCCTTTAAATTTTATTCTAAATATGATTTCATGGCGCCTTTTGCGTCAGGATCAGCCCGGTTTGATACCATGATCATCGTACCATGTTCCATGGGTACCTTAGGCAGGATAGCTGGTGGCATATCTGATGATCTGATCAGTCGCGCCGCGGATGTTATCTTAAAAGAACGTCGCAAACTGATACTGGTAGCCCGTGATACCCCATTTAACCTGATCCATATCCGTAACATGCAAACAGTTACCGAGGCAGGCGGCATCATTTGCCCGGCAATACCATCATTCTACAGCAAACCGCAAACTATTGAGGAATTAGCCATGACGGTTGTAAACCGCATCATTGATCTTGCAGGTCTTGAAAGCGAAAGTTACCGCTGGGGAGATGAGTAATAACCTGACTTTTTACTGATATTTAAAATCCCTATCTTTGCGGCTTCAAAATGAACAAAAAGGTAGCTTTTTATACACTGGGATGTAAACTGAATTATTCAGAAACATCGTCTATTGGCCGCTTATTTAACAACGCAGGCTTTAGTACAGTTGATTTTACCGATACACCCGATGTATTCGTGATCAACACCTGTTCGGTTACCGAAAATGCCGATAAAAAGTGTAAAAAAGTAGTTAAGGAAGCTCTTAAAATATCGCCTAACGCTTACGTAACCATTGTAGGTTGCTATGCGCAATTAAAACCCAAAGAAATTGCCGAAATACCCGGTGTTGATATGGTTTTAGGCGCTGCCGAAAAATTCCAGATCGTTGATTACATCACCGATCTAACCAAAAAGCCAAAAGCACTGGTTTATAACCAACCGGTAACCAAAGCTAATCAGTTCGTTTCCGCATGGTCAATAGGCGACCGTACACGTACTTTTTTAAAAGTTCAGGATGGTTGCGATTACTCCTGCACATTCTGTACTATTCCTTTGGCCCGTGGCGCAAGTCGCAGTGATACCATCGAAAATGCAGTAAAGCAAGCCGAAGAGATCGCGGCATCAGGAGTAAAAGAAATTGTATTAACAGGTGTAAATTTGGGCGATTTCGGTATTAGAGATGGTAAACGTGAAGACAAATTCTTCGACCTGGTTAAAGCTTTGGATAAAGTTGAAGGTATTGATCGTATTCGCATCTCGTCCATAGAGCCTAACCTTTTAACCGATGAGATCATAGAATTTGTAGCTACTTCAAAACGTTTTGTACCTCACTTTCATATCCCCCTGCAGTCCGGCTCCGACAAGATATTGGGACTGATGCGTCGCCGTTATAAAAGGGAACTATATGCCAATCGCGTAGCTAAAATAAAACAACTAATGCCAGATTGCTGCATAGGGGTGGATGTGATTGTTGGCTTCCCCGGTGAAACACGCGAGGATTTTATCGATACGTACAATTTTTTAAACGATTTGAACGTTTCTTACCTGCATGTATTTACTTACTCTGAGCGGGAAAATACTCCGGCGAGTGAAATGAAAGGTACAGTACCGGGTTCAACCCGTGCTGAACGGAGTAAAATGCTGCATATATTGTCAGACAAAAAGCGCCGGGCTTTTTACGAAACCCAGCTAGGCAGAACGGATGAGGTGTTGTTTGAGGGTGATATTAAAGATGGTTTTATGCATGGTTTTACCCGTAACTATGTAAAAGTTAAAACCAAATATGATCCTGTTTTAGTTAATGAATTGAAAACGGTTCATTTAACACAAATTTCACCGGATGGTGATGTTGAAATAACAGAGTCTGAAGAGATATTAGCGCATTAAAGGCTATATTGCCACAAATTATACTACATGTTCCCAAACTTAACCTCGCTTATATATTACTTTTTTGGTGTCACAATTTTGCTTCCCGTACAAACATTCGGCTTTTTTGTAGCCATTGCTTTTGTAGGGGCTTATTGGGCTTTTTCTGAAGAGTTTAAACGCAAAGAGAAATTAGGCGTTATACACTCATTCAAAAAAACTATTATAATTGGGAAACCAATTTCAGTGGCCGAACTGGTTGGCAATGGAGTGTTTGGGTTTATTATCGGTTATAAAATAGTTGATGCCATATTTAATTACCACGCGCTTATTGAAGATCCGCAGGACTTTTTATTATCAACAAAAGGTAACTGGATTGGCGGTATTATTATGGCGGCCATTTTAATTTATTGGGCTTACGCCGAAAATAAAAAGCAGGTATTACCTCAGCCAAAAGAACAAGTTGTTAATGTGCATCCTCATGAGTTAATGGGGAGTATTTTACTTTGGGCTGCTATTTGCGGTTTTGTAGGTGCCAAATTGTTTAACGGATTGGAGAACTGGGACGACTTTGTGAAAGACCCGGTTGGTATGCTGATAGGCACCAGCGGTTTTACCTTTTATGGTGGATTGATCTGCGGCGGCGGCGCAGTACTATACATAGTGCATAAACACGGTATAAAACCATTAACCATGTTGGATATTGGTGGCCCGGGTATGATGCTGGCCTACGGTTTGGGCCGTATAGGTTGTCAGATGAGCGGCGATGGCGATTGGGGGAAAGTAAATCTATTACCTAAACCACATTTATTAGGTTGGCTACCCGATTGGATGTGGTCATTCAGTTTCCCGCATAACGTAAACGATGAAGGTATTCAGATACCAGGCTGCGTTGGCAAGTTTTGCCATGTTTTACCTGCACCGGTTTGGCCAACATCTTTTTATGAATGTGTTACCTGTATACTATTGTTCCTGTTTTTATGGAGCATACGTGATAGAATTAAAACACCCGGCGTATTCTTTGGTATTTATTTAATCCTTAATGGTATTGAACGTTTTTTAATAGAATTTATACGGGTAAACACAAGATACCATATCGGCGATTTCTCTTTTCCGCAAGCGCAATTAATAGCTGTTTGCCTTTTTATAGCAGGCGTAGTTTTAGTTATACCCGGATTAAAATTCAATAAAAAGCACGAAGTAAAACATGGTTAGTACTACAAAAAAACTAATCAATAACCAGGTTGTACGATTTGTGCTTTCGGCAGGAGCTGGCTTTGTGGTAGATATATCCGCTTTTTACCTTTTTTATCATAACCTGCTTACCGAAAAAACCTATCATATTTTTAATGCTACTGTGCGTAATTCAACCATATCATTAGCTATATCATTTTTTTTAGGTGTGATGGTGAATTTTCTAATCACCCGGTATCTTGTTTTTACAGAATCAAAGCTGGCTCCCTATAAACAGTTCGCACGATTCATTTCTGTTGCGACTATTGGCTTTTTTGCCAATTTGGGTGTAATTAAAATACTGATTCAGGATTTTAATATGTATCCCCCGGTAGCACGTATCGTAGCTGCGCTAAGTTTATTTTTTGCCAGCTTTTTTGTACATAAATTATTCTCATTCAGCTTGTCACTAAGGCACCATGCAGTACATTCAGATAACCAATAAAGTTATTGAGGTTTCAAAAAAAGCCGACGCATTCATTCGCGAACAAAGAAAAACGTTCGATCCTGCTAAAATAGAATACAAAGGATTAAACGATTTGGTTTCTTACGTAGATAAGACCGCTGAACAGATCATTGTTGCCGGACTAGAAGAAATCCTCCCCGAAGCAGGCTTCATCACCGAAGAAAAAACAAAAACCAAAATTGGCGAACGCTTCAACTGGATAATTGATCCTTTAGACGGTACCACTAATTTTATACATGGTTTGCCTGTATTTTCAGTAAGCATCGCGCTTAAAGAATATGATGAATTAGTAGTAGGGGTAGTATATGAAGTTAACCAGGATGAATGCTTTTACGCAAGTAAAGGTTCACCCGCTTATTTAAACGGGAAAGAGATCAGCGTAAGCAATAATCCAACTGTGGCCACTAGTTTATTAGCAACTGGTTTTCCTTATTACGATTTTACCAAGCAGGCAGCCTATATCAATCTGTTCACCGAACTAATGAAAAGCTCACATGGCCTGCGCCGTATGGGTTCAGCAGCTGTCGACTTGGCTTATACCGCTTGTGGGCGTTTTGAGGCTTTCTATGAATATAATTTGAACGCCTGGGATGTAGCCGCTGGTATACTAATAGTAAAGCAAGCAGGAGGGGACGTAATAAATTTCAGCGGCGGCGATGAAGTAATTGATACCCGGGAACTGGTTGCTACCAACGGCAAAATAACAGCGGAGTTATTGGATTATATTCAAAAATATTTTAGGTAAAATACTACTTTCAAAGTGCACTAATAATAAAGGGTATCATACTGAGGTTCTCGAAGTATGTGGGCAGGCCCTTACGCTTACCCTTCGAGTGCCTCAGGGTGACACCCTTCGCACAATTTTATATAATTTAATTATAGCGCTTCAGAAACCACTTCGGTAACTTCAGGCACCATACGTTTCAATAAGCTTTCAATACCGGCTTTCAAGGTAACAGTTGATGACGGGCATCCACTGCATGAACCTCTAAGTTCCACAGTAACCACACCTTCATCATTAAATGATTTGTAAGTGATAGCGCCACCGTCCGATTCTACGGCAGGGCGTACATAATCATGCAATATTTGCTGTATTTTAACTTCAATGTCCGAGCCTTCAAAATCGCCTTGTTCAGGTTGTTCCTCTAGTTGTACAGCTAATTCAGCTTCAACAGCGCCTTTAACAAACTCTTTCAGTATTGGCAAAAGGTCATCCCAGTCGCTGCCTTCGGTTTTGGTTACCGTAACAAAGTTACTGGCGAAGAAAACACCATTCACAAACGAAAACTTATAAAGCTCCTTTGCAAAAGGTGATTTTTCAGCACTTTCTTTAGTGGCAAAATCGGCACTACCGTTAATCAGCAACTTGTTTACAATAAACTTCATTGTTGCCGGATTCGGGGTAGACTCAGTATATACGTTGATATTCATCTTAATTACGCTTTAATATTCTTTAACAAATTTAGGTAGCTTTTTGATTTATTTAACACTGTTAAATTGTTATGACCTATACATGACTTTGTGGTTATCAACAAACTAAATTCCTGTATAATTTGATGGTGATACCTTTTTAATTTCTTCTTTAACGCTATCACTTACCTGTAAAGTATGCACAAACTCCGCAATAGTATCCGCATTAATATGTGTATTGGTGCGCGTAAGCTCTTTTAACGCTTCGTATGGGTTTGGATAGCCCTCACGGCGTAAAATAGTCTGTATCGCTTCTGCCACTACAGCCCAGTTAGCTTCTAAATCAGCACTGATGGCACCTTCATTCAGCAACAATTTATTTAAGCCCTTGATAGTTGACTTCATGGCGATAACCGTATGGCCAATCGGTACACCAATGTTGCGCAATACAGTTGAGTCGGTAAGGTCACGTTGTAACCTTGATACCGGCAACTTAGCAGCCAAATGTTCAAATATCGCGTTAGCCAAACCTAAGTTACCTTCAGAGTTTTCAAAATCTATCGGGTTTACTTTATGTGGCATAGCTGATGAGCCTACTTCGCCGGCTTTTATTTTTTGCTTGAAATAGTTCATCGATATATAAGACCACATATCCCTGTCCAAATCAATCAGAATATTATTAATTCTTTTCAATGCGTCACATTGAGCAGCGAAATTATCGTAATGCTCAATCTGCGTAGTGAACTGCGAGCGTTTCAACCCTAAAATATTATCTACAAAGTTATTGCCAAATGCTTTCCAGTCGATGCTGCCGTAAGCGATGTTATGCGCGTTGAAATTACCCGTAGCACCGCCAAATTTAGCGGAGTAGGGTACTTGTTTTAATAGGTGTAATTGGTTTTCCAAACGTTCCACAAAAACCTGTATCTCCTTACCCAAACGAGATGGCGATGCAGGCTGTCCATGTGTATGTGCTAGCATAGGTATCTTCTCCCAATCGGCAGCGTATACTTTTAATACACCTATCAGCTCATCAAATAACGGATAGTAAACATCCGCTAAAGCCAATTTAAAACTATAAGGGATAGCTGTGTTGTTAATATCCTGTGAGGTTAAACCAAAATGTATAAACTCTTTATATTCAGCAATATTAAGCTTGTCAAATTCTTGTTTAATAAAATACTCAACCGCTTTAACATCATGGTTGGTTACTTTTTCTATGTCTTTTATACTTTGCGCATCGGCTTCACTAAAATTTTTGTAGATGTTTTGTAACTTTTCTGTTATATTTCTATCAAAGTTTTGTAGTTGAGGTAAAGGGTGCTCGCATAAGGCGATGAAGTACTCAATTTCAACGTATACCCGGTATTTAATTAATGCGTATTCAGAAAAGTAGCCGGCTAATTGAGCGGTTGCATCGTGATAACGACCATCAATTGGCGATATAGCTGAAAGTGGAGAAAGTGACATAAATATATTTTTTTGCAAAGGTAACAATTATGCCGATTGTCTGTAAAAAGTAATTTGAAATGGAAACTTTGAAATCTAAAAATGTTTCCATAGTTTTGTTCCGGAGTTACAGATGATTACAATAGAAAGAATAATTGAAGGTGGCGAAGAGCTTTTTTTAAAGGCAGGGATAAAAAGCGTTACCATGGATGATATCGCTAGGCATTTGGGCATATCAAAAAAAACTATCTATCACTTTTTCAAGGATAAAAATGATCTGGTTATTGCCCTGGTAAAAAAGAAACTGAAGGAAGACGAAGACCAAATGGAGGAAATCATCAGCAAATCGGGCAATGTGATAGAAGAAATGATCAATATGATGAATTGTTCTGAAGAAATTATTTCCCGGATTAATCCTATTGTGATCCATGATATGCAAAAGTATCATCCACAGGCATGGAAAGAGTTTCAAAACTTTAAGTCAGGTGTAGTAATACAAACGCTGGAAGAGTTGTTAACCAAGGGGATAACCCAGGGTTATATAAGGCCAGATATTGATGTTAAAATAATATCCAGAATGAGGGTGAATCAGATTGAACTTGGCTTTGATGCATCAGTATTTCCAATAGCTGAATATAATACCTGGAAGGTACAACAACAGTTTCAGGAGCATTTTAACTATGGCGTATGTACGCTAGAAGGTTATAAACTTTTAGATCAATATAAAAACAATAAACCGGATTGATAACACTGCTGACATACTGCTGTCAATCCTGCCAAGCATATTTGAGAAAATTAAATAAATACCCTATTCACACATAATATACAAATGAGAAAATTAATTATTGCCGGAGCCTTACTTTGTGGCATAGCTGTTAAAAGCTACGCGCAACAAGCATCGCCCGACACCGGACACACTCATAATTATAGCCTGGCCGAATGTATAAGCTATGCCTACCAACACCAGGATTCGGTGGTAAACGCGGGTTTAGATGTAAAAAGTGCCGGCTATAAAGTTAAAGAAACCATAGGCCAAGGCTTACCGCAAATTAGCGGAACCGCGCAATTTCAGGATTACCTTAGGCTGCCAGTAACGTTGGTTGATGTATCTTCATTTGAACCAAGCGTACCTAAAGGTACTTTAGCGCCATTTAAGCTTGGTTTAAATTATCAAACTACTGCCGCTTTAAACCTTACCCAAAAGATTTTTGATGGTAATTATCTTGTAGGCGTAAAAGCAAGTAAAACTTATAAAGAACTTTATGAACGTAGTTTAACGCGTTCTCGTATCGAAGCTAACGTTAGTGTAACTAAAGCCTATTATCAGGTTTTGGTAAGTGACGAGCAAATTAAATTACTTGACGCAAACATCAAACAGTTAAAGCAGCAATTAGATCAAACAACTGCCGAAAACAAACAGGGTTTGGCTGAGCAAATAGATGTACAGCGATTAACTGTTCAGTATAACAACCTGGTTACGTCAAGAGATAATACTGTCAGACTGTTGGAACTGAATAACGAGCTGTTAAAGTTCCAGATGGGAATGGCTATTACCGATGAACTTACATTAACAGACAAACTGGAAAACATCAATTTTAATGATGCCATAGCAAATAGTTCTGATACATCTTTTTATCACAATAGGATTGAATATAGCTTACTGGAAACCCAGAAAAGATTAAATGAATATGATCTAAAGAGCAAAAAAGCGCAGTATTTACCAAGCCTTTCGGCCTTTGCAAATTACGGTACGAGTTTTCAAAACAATTCATTTGGCAATTTATATTCTGCTAATTACCCATCCAGTTATATCGGCTTAACTTTAAACGTACCGATTTTTTCAGGTTTTCAACACCTTAATCAGGTTAGGGAATCAAAAATCGCCATTATAAAAACCGAAAACGATTTGTTTAACCTTCGCAATGGAATAGGTCTGCAGGCTAACAAAGCCCGTATCACTTATATTAATGGTTTACAATCTTTAAAAAGCCAAAAAGAAAATATGGGCCTTGCCGAAGAAGTATTAAGGGTAGCGAAAATTAAATATTCACAAGGTGTTGGTTCAAGCATTGAAGTTACCCAAGCACAAACCGATCTGGACAGTGCTGACAACTCATATATACAAAGCTTATATGATGCATTGATAAGCAAAGTTGATCTTGACCAGGCTTACGGACGTATTCAATAAACATATCACGATATTAAAATAAGACACATGAAAAAAATATTATACATATCAGCAGTACTGTTTCTGGCAGCATGCTCAAACAACAAACCAAAGGATAAAAAAGCTGAGTTGACTGATCTGAAAAAACAGCAGGCAGAAATTGCATCGAAAATTACTGCGTTGCAGGCCGAATTAGGCAGCCAGGATTCAACCAAAGGCGCTGATGTAGGCGCTATTACGCTTAAACCGGGTATGTTCACAAACTATGTGCAGATACAGGGTAAAATTGATGCGCAGGACAATGTTACCGCTTATCCACAGGCGCAGGCTATAATCACCGCCATTTATGTAAAGGTTGGTGATCATGTAAACAAAGGCGAGGTATTGGCCCAATTAGATAATAGTGTATTAGTGCAAAATATAGCCCAGGCCCAAGCACAGGCTAATTTGTCAAACACCCTGTATCAACGCCAGAAAAATCTTTGGGATCAAAAAATTGGTACCGAAGTGCAGTTTTTACAGGCGCAAACCAATTTACAATCCGCACAAAAGCAAGTTGCTTCGTTGCGCCAACAGTCAGATATGTACCGAATTGTATCACCTATAAGCGGTACGGTTGATCAGATGGATCTTAAATTAGGGCAGGCTGGTGCACCGGGTTCAGCAGGTATCCGTGTGGTAAACGCCGATAACTTAAAGGTTAAGGCTGATGTGCCGGAGTCATACTCAAGCAGTGTGAACCAGGGTGATAGTGTTAAAGTTTTATTCCCTGACGTGGATGATTCCTTAACTACCCGCGTATCATTTGCTGCTAAAGTTATCGATCCGAGCTCACGTAGTTTTGGTATCGAAATAAAATTGCCACATAACAAAGAGTATCGCCCTAACATGACAGCAGTTTTAAAAATTGCTGATTATTCAAGACATAATACCATTGTTATTCCGGTAAACGCTATTCAAAAGTCGGACGAAGGCGATTATGTTTACATAAATGTAAATGGGTACGCTAAACGCAAACCAATAACCGAAGGTGCTACTTCTGGAGGCTTAACCGAGATCAAATCCGGCTTATCAAGCGGCGACCAGTTAATAACTGAAGGTGCCAGCGATCTAAGTGATGGCGATAAGGTAAGTATATTAACATCTGGCAATTAATCATATAATCTAATCGGATTCAGAAAATGAAAGACCAGGAAAAAGAATTCGGCCCATCGAGTTGGGCCATCGATAATAAACGGGCGGTATACGTACTTATATTTTTAATCACGTTGCTGGGCTTCTCAGCCTATAATTCGCTGCCTAAAGAGAACTTTCCGGATATAACTATACCCAAGGTATATATCACAACAATTTATCAGGGCCAATCACCTGAAAACATTGAAACACTGGTTACCCGCCAGCTCGAAAAGCAGTTGAAATCCTTAAAAGGATTGAAAAAAGTTACCTCTAATACACAACAAAATGTATCGGTGATAACTGCTGAATTTAATACAGATGTTAAAATACGGGATGCCAAAACGGATGTTAAAGATGCGGTAGATAAGGCTAAGCAAGATCTCCCTCAAAACGATAATAATCTAAAGGAATCGACAGTATCTGACATCAATGTTGCTGATCAGCCAATATTATATATCAACCTTTCAGGTGATTACGATCTTAAAAAATTAAAAGAGTACGCCGATAATTTGAAAGATGATATTGAGGGCATGAAACAAATATCACAAGTGGTTGAGGTGGGTGCATTAAAGCCTAACATTCAAATCAATGTAGATATTAATAAGATGTCGGCTGCGCAAATTAGTTATAATGATATAACACAAGCAATCGGTAATGAGAATATTCTATCTACCGCAGGAACAATCACCAACGATGGTGAACAACGTGCGGTTGACATTAAAGAGGATTTTAAAAACGCCGATGAAGTTGCCGCTATGGTTATCAGAAACCCACAGGGAAAAGCGGTTTACTTGCGTGATATTGCTGAGATAAAAGACGGTTTTCAGGATCAGGAAAGTTACGCACGTCTTAAAACGCCTAACGATCCTAACTTTAAAAACGTAATCACACTTAACGTAAGTAAACGCTCAGGTGAAAACTTGATCGAAGCTTCTGACGAGATCTATGCATTAATAAAACAAAAGCAACATACTATTTTCCCTAAGGGATTAAACATAACTGTTACCGGTGATCAGTCAGATAAAACACGTACAACCCTGAACGATTTGATTAATACCATTATCATTGGTTTTATATTGGTAACCATAATCCTCATGTTTTTTATGGGTAGCACCAACGCTATATTCGTGGCGCTGTCGGTACCGCTGTCTTGTTTCATCGCCTTCCTCATAATGCCGGTCATCGGGTTTACGCTCAACATGATCGTGCTTTTCTCCTTCCTGCTGGCATTAGGTATAGTGGTGGATGATGCTATTGTGGTAATTGAAAACACGCACCGTATATTTAACAACGGCGCGGTTCCTATTACAAAAGCGGCAAAAATAGCGGCCGGTGAGGTTTTTATGCCTGTGTTTTCAGGCACTATGACTACGCTTGCACCGTTCATTCCGTTGGCATTTTGGCATAGCTTAATAGGCAGTTTCATGTTCTTCCTGCCAATAACACTCATCATCACCTTATTGGCATCGTTGGTGGTAGCTTATATAATGAACCCCGTTTTCGCGGTTGATTTTATGAAAGCGCATCACGAAGGCGAACACGATCATCAAAGATTTGATCGTAAAACATCACGTACAACCATCATAATGGCGGCGGTAGCGGTATTCTTTTACTTGCTTGCGGCTGGTCATTTTGTAAGTATTGGGGTAGGGAACTTTGTAGTGCTGTTAATTGTGTTATTCCTGTTCAACCACTTTATATTATTAAAAGTGATTGATAGTTTCCAAAAGAATTTGTGGCCTCGTTTCCAAACATGGTATGCCAATGTGCTGGAGAAAGCTGTTCACAGCCCTTGGTGGGTACTGGGTGGTATGGTAGTGTTATTTTTCTTTACTATAGCATTTTCAGTTGCCAGCAAGTTGGATGTCGAGTTATTCCCATCATCCGATCCAAACTTTGTGTATGTATACGTGACCATGCCAATAGGAACGGATCAGGCATATACTAACCAGGTTATTGGTGGGCTAGAGAAGAAAGTTGCACAGGTAGTTGAACCAGATAAGGATATTGTATCATCTATTATTTCAAACGTATCCGTAGGGGTTACCGATCCTTCTGATGAAGATCAGGGAACTTATTACAATAAGGGTAAAATCACAGTGGCATTTGTCGAGTTCGGCAAAAGAAACGGTAAGGATACCAAAAAGATATTACAACGTATCCGTAGCTCAGTACAGGGTGTTCCCGGAGCTAAAATAGCTGTAGCGCAGGAAGCCAGCGGTCCGCCGGTACAAAAGGATATCAGTATTGAAATGGCTGGTGATAACCTGGATACTTTGGTACATACCAGTGCCCGCCTGAAGAAATATTTGGATGCACAGGGTATTCCCGGTATTGAAGAGTTAATTCCGGATGTTCAGGCCAACAAACCAGAGATTATTTTTGATGTAGACAGGGAGCGTGCTAATCGTGAAGGTATAAGCACTTCACAAATTAACCTGGCTTTGCTTACTTCAATTTATGGCTATAAGGCGGGTGATTTCAGGAACACAACCGAAGATAATTATGAGATTGATGTACGCGCCGCGGAAGATCAACGCAATAATGTAGATGCATTACGCAACTTAAAGATCACCTTCCGTGATATTGCAAGCGGCGGTGCTATAAGGCAGGTTCCTATCTCCGCGTTTACTGATATCAGGTATACCAATACCTATGCTAATATTAAGCACAAACAGCAAAGGCGTGTGCTTACACTGGGATCGAATGTTATAAAACCGTTTACACCTGCTGATGTGAATGCTCAGATAGCGCAAGCGCTCAAAAACTTTAAATTACCAGAGAACGTGTCCCTCAAAATGGGTGGTTCACAAGAAGATCAGGCCGAAACAGGTGCATTCTTGGGTAGCGCGTTGATGATCTCATTTGGTTTAATACTTGTAATATTGATGGCGTTGTTTAACTCCATCGGCAAAACATTAATTATTTTAAGTGAGATATTCTTTAGTATTATCGGGGTATTCCTGGGATTAAGTTTATTCCATATGACGTTCTCTATCGTAATGTCGGGTGTTGGTATTATTGCGCTTGCCGGGGTAGTGGTACGTAATGGTATTTTATTGGTGGAGTTCTCGGATATGTTGTTAGAACAAGGCCTAAGCATACATGATGCGGTGGTTGAAGCAGCCCGTACCCGTATGACGCCGGTATTATTAACCGCAAGTGCCGCTATATTAGGTTTAATACCGTTAGCGGTAGGTTTTAATATTGATTTTGCGGGATTATTTGCAGCAGGTAAACCACATATTTATTTTGGTGGTGACAACGTAGCCTTCTGGGGCCCATTATCATGGACGATGATATTCGGTTTAGGGTTTGCTACTATTATTACATTAATAATAGTGCCTTGTATGTACCTGATACGTTATAACTTAAAAGAAGGTGTAAGAAAAAGAAGAGAAGCAAGGCAATTAAAAGCTGCCACTGCTAAATAACAATTACATTGTATAATTTAAGAGCCACTCCGATTGATCGGAGTGGCTCTTTTTATATGCGCTATTTTTTAATCAGTTTCTTTAGATCGAGCAATTTTTCAATCTTGTTAAAACGCCTTTCATACCTGCTGCCTGCATTAAGCGCATCGTAGGTTAATCCCGCTGTAATCGCGTATATAGCATGGTGCAAGCCATCAATCGCGATGGATTTAGGTTCTTCTTCAGTTATGGGTGGCGCAGCTTTAAACATAGGCAACATAATCATTGATGTACCCCATATTGCTCCAAAATGAGCTAATGTTGCAGGCCAGCCTTTCAACCCGGTAAGTGATATAATACCTCTTGCAACACCCCATGTTGTACCATAAGCCCAATGCAATTCCTGCGACATTTTTTCTTTTTCCCCTGGTGCTGGTTTGGCACCTACGGTTTCTTCAGCAATTTTAACCGGTGCATCGCTTGGTTTGCGCTTAGTTATTTTCATCTCGATCATTTGCGAAATAGTTATCGCGGCTGTTGCTGCCAGGCCTGCAAGCAAGCCTTTTCCTATTGCGCTGCCCAATTCACCAAGGGCATTGTTTTGATGTATTTTCATGTTGATGGTTTTTGATGAACTGTGATACACAATTAATGTACCAATGCATTTAGGAATGATTATTGTATTTATATCGATATTAAATCATCTACCTAAAAATACTGCTATGAATATTTTACAACTTAACCCACAAATTGTGGTGTATACCCCACTTGGTACAGGATTGGCTTATTTTATAATGGATTACGGTATGAGTATAAATTCATGCTGGGTGGTACGCCTGGCAAAAGGAGAAGTAAAGCACTTCGACTCCAATGATATTCGCGTGGAAGGCAATCCAACCTATGGCTTTCCGCTAAAACCCGAGATCCCGGATTCATGGATGATATTCAAAGAAAAAGAAAAATTAGTAAAAGGAAATTAAATTATTATGAAGATCAAAGAAATATCACACCCGTTTTGGCAGGTGTTAGGCATAGGTACGCTTGCGGGTATGCGCACATCATCAGCTCCGGCAATTACTAGTCAAATATTAAGCCATCACCATTCAAAAAGACTTAAAAATTCGCCCCTTAATTTTATGCAATCAAAAACGGTTGCAAACACGCTTACATTTTTAACCGTAGGCGAAGTAATCATGGATAAATTGCCATCAACCCCAAACAGGATTAGGCCAACCGGTTTTGTATTCCGTTGCCTGTCAGGAGCATTAGCAGGTGCCAGTATATATAAAGCCACCGGCGGTAATGTGTTAGCTGGTGCGTTATTGGGGTCTGCTTCGGCAGCGGCATCAACTTATCTGAGCTTTATACTGCGGAAAAATACGGTGAAAAAAACCAAAATATTTGATCCAATCATTGGCGCAATTGAAGATGCTTTAGTATTAGGAGCAGGAGTGGGGCTCATACAAATCGCGTAAGAAATTAACAACTGTCAACTATACGTAAAAAACCTGTTTTACTCGTGCGCGCGTACAATAAATTGGTAATTTTGGGCGTCTTATGAACGAGGTTTCAAATAGGTTTACAAATCTTAGATTAAGATACTATAAGTACTACTTTTTGGTTAGAAGTGGTTGTTTAGAGTGATTGATAATAGACCGGAAGATTATTCTTTCGGTCTGTTTTTTTAATTTTCATTCAGATTTAAAAGCTCCCAGCTACTTTCATCGGCCACCGGGCCACCCTTGTATTTTAATGTTATTTCGAAGTTTGTTCTTAAAGGATCACCACCGCTGGTTTTAGTGTCAACAACTGAACGTATAATAAAAACGGAATCAGCCTTCTTGCCATATTCATAACCATCTTCAGAAAAGCTGGCGCCATTCCCCTTTAACGTTGGTAGTACAAATTGCTTAGCAATATTATAAACCTCGTTGCTTGATGGCATGCCAGTAATTAAAGTGTTTATATCATTATCGCCTGATAAGGCAAACTTGGCAATTATCACTATGAATATTACGACCAACGCAAATATTATCCATACAACCTTTACAGCTGATTTTTTCTTCTGTTTTTTTTGAGCAAGGTAATTCTTTTGCGGCTCCATTAAAATTGTTGTAAGGCTATTATGCTATAAATTTAATAAAAATCGTAACAATGTGTATTACCCTCAAATTTAGGAGGTGTATCCACACGGTTAGGGTTTACGGTTTGATAATTTAAACTTCCTTCGCTGCTGCCGCTTGTGCCACCATAACTTAAGCCCGAAACCTGCGCATCATGGCTTACCCCTAATCTGAATTTTTCTCCCGAGTCTCTGTTTACGAACAAATCAAACACAAGCGATAGTACCAGCGCGCTTGGGCCACTTTGCCCACCAGAACGATACATTAACCCGGCGCTTACACTGCGGTGTTTATATTCAAGCCCTGCAGCAGTCGACTGTGACGAAGATTGCCTGTAATACACTACTGAGGGGATTAAATAAGATTTCTCATCATCAGTCATATTCTCATCAGGGTCCAGGTCCAACCGATAGGTCATATAAGCCGTAGTACGGAATGGTAGTTTAACGGGCACGCCTGTAAATGAATCATTCGGACTGTTAAGATGCTGCGTTGCACTACCCACCATGAAGTTTCCAATCACGAGGTTAATCCCCGCACCGGTATCAAAATAATACTTATTGTTAAATGCTAAAGCGTCTGCCGCCGACGAAGCACCCGGAATTATCCCAAGTTGAGGATCTATCTGATCATCAAACACCAACTTACTGTAATCAATATTCCTGTTGCCAACACCTGCCTGTATCCCAAACGAGAGTATATAATCATCAGAACCCACACTATACGAGTAGATACCCGCAATGCTATTTGTATTTAAAAGTTGCCCCCCTTCGCTGCTACGATTAAACATTAAGCCCACGCCGCCACCAAATTGGGGTATATTGTAATCCATTTCGGCAGTAAAATAATTGGAAGGGCTACCAGATGTAGTGTACTGGGTACGATAATTAAAGTTTGCTCTAAAATCACCCTGAAACTGGCCATTTAAGGCCGGGTTTAAATAAACCGGGGCATTAAAATATTGCGAATACAAGTGATCCTGCCCGTGCGCATTCAATCCTGCAAACAACAGAATAATAAAATATAATATATATCGCTTTCTCAAATCCATCATCTTATTAAATTAACTGTCCCCGTTCTTTTGGGTAAAGAATTATTGTAGGACATCCCCTTCCAAACCGACCCGTTTATAAAAGTGGCCGATGCCTGCCATATATATGCCCCTTGTTGCATCAATACACCTCTGAACGTGCCATCCCAGCCCTCAACCGGCGATCCTTTGCTATCAAGTTTATTAGTTTCCCAAAGCAACTGTCCGTAATTATTGAATATTTGCAGCTCCCATGTTTTAATACCCGCGCCTTTAGCCAGAAATCGCCGTAAGTCATAGGCAGAGCCGGTTGGCATAAACGCGTTAGGCAAAAATAATTGGCCAGGTGTACCGGTAACCCTTACAATATGTGTAACCTCGCTATTGCATGATCCATTATTGCTAATAATAAGCTTTACCTGGTAGTAACCAGTGTCAGAATAACGATGGGAGGGGTTCCGGGTTGTAGAGATTGTACCATCACCAAAATCCCATGTCCAGTCGGATGGCGGACCTGTACTTTGATCGATAAACGAAAACTCATAGTTTGGTATAGTAACTACACTATCAGGTTGTTCGGTAAACTGTGCAATTAAAGGGGCATTCACATTTATAGTTTGTACTGTTGAATCGGCACACCCGGTAACAGTATTAGTTGCCGTTAGCGTAACCGTAAATGGCGATTTCTTAAAATCATAATAATGCGGTTTTGGAGTAAAACTATACTCCTGTATCGATCCGTCACCAAAATTCCAGGTATAGCTTAATGATCCGGGTGGGGTAGTGCCATTTTGGGTAGTGGTATTTAAAAAAGATACCGTAGCTGCACAATCGGCACTTGCCGCAAACGCCGGTTGTGGAACAGGGTAAACAGTAACAGGTGTTCTCGCTGACTCAATGCCTTGTGGCGAACAATTGTTTGCCGCCGTTATGCTTACTGAATAACTGCCCGGGTTAGTAAATATGTATGATAAATTCGCAGTACCCGCAACTGGTTGTTCAATTAAGTTTCCGTTAGCGTCATAAATATTATAATGATAAGAACTGCCGCCGTTTGAATTATTTACAAATGAGACACTCAACGGTGCGCAACCGGAAAGTACATTGTTTAAGATATACATCTGCGGGGTTACTGTTGGCGGAGAGACTACTATTGGTATATTATTAGTTGTCGCCGATGTGCCGCAAGGTCCAATTGCTGTCATATATACCGCATACTGTGTAGGCGCGTTAACATTAATGAGGGTAAATATGGCATCGGTTTTGTCCGTTTTATCTATTTCCTGCACTAAAGTATTGCCGCTATATAAATAAAACTTGTACGATACATTATTGCCCGGCGAAACGTTTCGTACATCTAAAGTAAACGGTGCGCATCCTGTTGTTTGTTGCGGTAAAATCGCGGCTATTACCTTGTCGGATTTGATGTGTATGGTATCATAAACCGGTGGACGTTGCTTACAGTTACTTATTACGCTTAATGATACCACATAAGCCGTATCGGTACCATCTGTTGTCTCTTTAAAAAAATGCTGTGGACTTGCCGACGTTGATGTTGTCCCATCACCAAAATTCCATAGAAAGGAAGCCCCGGATTGATTGTTTGATGTATTTGTAAAGGTAACCGTTTGGGAACCGCATGAGTTGATAACATTGTCCGTAAAGCTTGCTATTACATCGGCATTGTTGGTAATATTAACTTGTGATTGGCTATTAGAGCATGGTGATAGGCCTTTTATCACCCAGGTAAATGTATAAACATTGCCACCTTGTAAACCGCTTACAGTAGTTTGATAATTAGTGGAATCGGCCAAAGCTACCGTTGGCCCCGAAGTTTGCCTCCACGCTGCCGCGAAGATGCCCGGGTTATTGCCGTTTAACTGATAGCTGGTTGCGCTGCAAAGTGCTGTATCCTTACCGGCAATTGATGTTGGTGCGGGTTGGTTTACAGTAATGATAATAGGTGTTGATGTTAAAATGTCGCAGCTGGCATTTTGTACCATAGCCTCGTATTCTGTTGTTTGGGTTAAGTTGTTATATATCAGTGAACTTGTAGCGTTAATTGGTGTAACAGTTTGAAACGTCACACCATTATCTATCGATTTTTGCCACTGCAATACTCTTCCGGTTTGGCCAGCAAGCGATATTAATCCACCATTGCTATTCGCGCAAACTGTTGTTGGGTTTACCGAGCTTGTTACACCCGCAACAGTGGCTAGATTATCAGTAATGTTAACCTGCGACTGACTATCAGAGCACGGTGATACGCCTTTTATCACCCAGGTAAATGTATAAACATTACCACCTTGTAAACCGCTTACAGTAGTTTGATAATTAGTGGAATCGGCAAAAGTTACCGGTGGCCCCGAAGTTTGTATCCACGTTGCTGCGAAGGTGCCGGGATTGTTACCATTTAATTGATAGCTTGCTGCATTACATAACGCTATGTCTTTCCCGGCAAATGATGTTGGTGCCGGTTGGTTTACAGTAACCATAATGGGCGTAGATGTTAAAATATCGCAACTGGCATTTTGCACGACAGCCTGGAACTCCGTTGTTTGAGTTAAATTGTTATATATCAACGAGTTTGTGGAGTTAAGCGGAGTAACGGTTTGAAAAGTTACACCATTATCTATCGATTTTTGCCAGTATAAAACTTTCCCTGTTTGGCCCGTGAGCGATATTAATCCGCTATTGCTATTCGCGCAAACGGTTGTTGGATTTGCCGAACTTGTCACCCCCGCAACTGTAGGTTGATTAACTGTTATAGTAACTGTATTTTGTGATTGGCATCCCGGCGCAGCTGTAATTGTCCACTGAAACTGGTAAATATTTCCGCCAACAAGGCCGTTTACAGTTGTATTAGGTATGGTATCATTAGCAAAAGTAACGTTGCTGCCTGAAATTACAGTCCATTTACCACTTCCAAACCCCGGTGAATTACCTTGAAGTGTATAGGTGCTAATACCGCATATCGCTGCATCCGGACCTGCGTAAGCAGCTACAGGTAAGGGTTGTACGGTTATAACAGCTGTTATTGGCGTACCCTGGCAACCACCGGAACTAAAAGGAGTAATAACATAAGTTACGTTGGCCGGGGTTGTACCATTATTCACAAGCAGGTCTTTTATTTCAGCTGTATTTACAGCGGAGGTCTGGTTTGAGTTGCCAGTAATGTTTGATGGTGCAGTACTTGTCCAGGTGTAAGATGCGCCGCTAAGTTTGGTTGTTAAGGCGATATTGGCTGGTTGGTTGCTGCATATAACCGGGTTTGCAACAGTAGCCGTAAGTATAGGTAACGGTGTTACCGTAACATTTAATGTTGATGGTGTGCCTGCGCATCCTAAACTGCTGATGGGAGTGATGGTATAAGCAATAACAGCATTTGTGCTCGCTGTAGGATCAGTATTAATTAGCGAATCTGCAATCTTACTGCTGGTGCCCGATGCTGAAAAGCCGCTTGCCGACCCTGATATGAGTTGTGCTGTCCAGGTATAAGTGCCCGGAGAGTTGCTTGATGTAATTTGATAATTCAGCCTTTGATTACTACAAATAGTTTTGGTGAGCGCACTGGTAATTTTTCCAGCTGGGGTTATAGTGATGATGAGACTGTTGTTTACCAAATTACAAGGCGCGGGTACTGATGTTGTGGCTTGCAATGTAAGTGTTACATGCCCGGCGCTAACTTCAGCCGCGGATGGGGTGTAATTAGTGTTTAACGAATCGAGACTGGGTGTATAAATGCCGTTGCCACCTATCCATTTATAACTAACCAATCCGCTCCCGGTAATTTTGCCTCTTAAAAGTGCCGATGTACCCGCGCAAATGGTAGTATCGTTGCCTGCAACAACAGTAGGGGCTTGCTGAAAGGTAATATGCTGTGGTGCCGATGTGGTTGATCCGCAATTATTTTGCTGCGTTACGGTAATCGTATAAGTAGCATAATCATTAAAAATAATATGAGGGTATTTGCTATTCTGGGTGTACCCAGCAGTATAACTAAATGCGCCCCCTGTAACGCTCCATGTATAAGTATTTGCCTGTGGCTGTATTGTGCCGCTTAAAATTGTATAAGTTGGTCGTGTTGTTACCGAATCAAAACTTAACGTTTGGTTATTCCCGCATGTAGAAAAATCAGCGGACAAAGTTGCTACCGGAGTTGTGTTTACCACAATTGTATCAACCGTGGGCGCGGCAACCGTTCCGCAGCTTAATGTTGTAACCGATAGGCCAACGATATAAATACCAGATTGGCTAAATGTAATAGCTGGTTGTGCCGCTGATGAATTATAAGACACCCCGGTTGAAGGTGTCACCGTCCATTTATAAGTGTTTTGATTATTACAGCTTGAATCAATAACCGATGTGTTTGTTGGTGTTATAGGTCCGTCACTTACGCAAATAGTTTTTTGCACTATAGTAAAGCTTGGCTTTGGCGGGTTTTGTATGCAAATAGTTATTGTTGAATCATTTGGTGCACAGGCAGTATTAGGGTTTTCTAAATGAAGTGATATAGTGTGGGTACCTTCGGTAAGTGTGGTAACAAAATTATTAGCTATATGATAATCGCTCTCCATAACAACACCATCTACCGACCATTGATATAAAGCATTTGGGTTTTCAGTGCAATTGCTTGTGGTTGCATTAGGGTTAGGCCCCGGTTGCGAAGTATTTATGAACGAGGTAGCAGTACCTGTACAGGCAACCTTAGGCCCGGTAAAGCTAGTTATAGGCTGTTGAAATACCCTTGCGTAGTTGGTAGGTGCTGAGCCGATATTTCCGCAATATAAATTTGTTGCCTGAAAATCTATTTCAAATGAATTTACCCTGCTATTGGAGGTAATCCCGCACGATGATTTAGTGTACATATGCGTAATCTGCCCATTGAATGCCAATATTTGGCAGAGGGTATAAGTACTGTTGGTACCATCTCCCCAGTTAAATGTATATAAGTCACCCGGATAATTATTTTGTATACCGGTAGCAGATGATACATCAACGTTATAAGTAAGCGGTGCCTGCCCGTTAACAAGGCAAACTGATGGATTACCTGTGGCCCCCAGGGTTACGTTTACAACGTTGTTTATCAGTTGATAAGCATAGGTACTTACAATATTACTGCCATTTACAGCCTTCACGGTTACAGTATAATTGGCAGTTTTAGCTGTAAAAGTGTAGTTCGGCGCTAAACTGGCATTGCTAACCTCGGTTGTTTGTGTCGATTCATTTAAAAAGGTAACTGTAGCGGTTGAGCCGCTTGATGAAGTATTAGTAAAATTATACGGCGTATTATTTGTGCCGCTGCATGATCCGAATACCTGGGGATAAGCAGCATTATCAATTTGTGTTGATGAGCAGGTTACCGAAGCCGTTCCTCCCGCGGTTGCCGTAACCGTAAAAGTATTTGACAGATTGCTGCTTACCGCCGGATCGGATGATTTAATAAGAAACGTATATGTTCCCGGTGTTAGACCCGCCGGAACTGTATAATTAAAAAAGGTACCATAAAAATTCCTGATGGTATCAACAGGAACTGCTGATAATGGATTGCCGGATGCATCACATAAATACAGACTATATTCGTTATCCTGCTGTATACACCCTGAAGCATCATTTACATGGAATGGCACTGCAACAGTCGACCTGCTACCATACGGCCCCGGATCAACACTACCAACAGTAATTGTTTGCGCAATTAATGAGGTAAATGCAAATAATAGGGGTATAACAAGAAATACACTTTTGATAAAAATCCTATTCATCAACTTATACCGACTTCAGCTAAAAATTAGTCTTCGCTTATCAATAAAAACAGCAATGCATAAACATATCGTATGTTGCTATTTATCAGTCGCCTTTTATACGAAAGAAAATATATTCTTGTTGCGAAAATTTAATGATTAGTTAAAAATTCTGCGATTAAATTATCTGCCAGATTAACCAAAAAAGAGATAAGAAATTAATATTGCCGTAACAATTCCTGCAAAATCAGCAATGAGCATTGCCGGTACAGTGTATCGTGTTTTTTTGATATTAACCGCACCGAAATATAAGGCGACAATGTAAAATGTAGTATCTGCTGTACCATATAAAACACTCGACATATGCCCTATAAAACTGTCCGGCCCATGAATTTTTAAATTATCCAGCATCAATGCGCGGGCACCTGAACCACTCAACGGTCGTAGGAAAGCAATCGGTAGAACATCAACAAAACGGGTATCCATATTAAAATGGCTAAAAAACCATTTAAAACCATCACCCAAATAAGTTAAAGCACCGCTGGTACGAAATAAGCTTACCGCTACCAGCAAACCCACCAAATAAGGCATTATTTTAATTGATATTTCAAAGCCTTCTTTAGCGCCTTCAATAAAAGCTTCAAATACGTTTATTTTTTTGCGTAATCCGCCTAAAATAAAAATAACCGGTATGCCCAAATACATCATATTACTAAACACACCTGAAAACGCGCTAATCTGTGATTTATTAAGGAATGCGGTAAAATACCATATTAGTAATCCTAAAAAGGCGCTTATACCTAATAGCCAGCTTAATACCACCTTATCAAAAAGATTTATTTTTTGTTTGATAGATACTACAATCAAGCCCGCAACCGTAGCTACATAAGTAGCAACAATGCAGGGTATGAAAATATCAGTAGGATCTTTAGAATGAAAGATAGCCCGTTGTGCTATAATAGCGATAGGTAAAATAGTAAGCCCTGACGCATGAAGCACCAAAAACATGATCTGTGAATTTGAGGCGGTCTCCTTATCCTGGTTAAGTTCCTGTAAATCACTCATGGCCTTTAATCCTAATGGAGTAGCCGCATTATCTAACCCTAATAAATTAGCCGAAAAATTCAGCATCATCTGGCCTATAGCCGGGTGGTTTTTAGGTACTTCAGGAAAAAGCTTGTTAAAGAATGGGCCTACAATTCTGGATAAGAAATTAACAGCTCCGGCTTTCTCGCCGATGCGCATAATACCCAACCATAACGACATAATGCCGACTAATGGCAACGCGATATCCATAACAGCAGATTTGGCCGAATCTAAAGTGCCATCTGCCATCAGCCTAAAAATCTCGGTATCGCCAAAAAAAATCAGCTTAACCAGTCCGATCCCAAAAGCGATCAAAAAGAAGAATACCCAGATATAATTAAGCGCCATTATGTGCTATTGAAGGCTTGAAGATAATTGTTTTTTAATAATTATTGGTAAATTATCAAACTTTAGGCACATTACTGATATGGAAGAGATAGTACAAAATTTAGCGGAAGCGATTGACAATTTTTTAAAAATTGAACAACAAAACATCGACTGGGATTTTAAGATCAGAGAGGAAAAATGGTCAAATAAAGAGATCATCGGGCATTTAATTGATAGCGCGCAGATTAATCTTCAGCGGTTTGTACGCTGCACTTATGAGCAGGATTTTAAACTGGTATATGCCCAGGATGAATGGGTAGCGGCTTCACATTACCAAAATGCGGATATTAAAGAGGTGTTGGATTTGTGGATTTTGCTTAACCGGCAAATTATCAGGGTTTTAATTAACTATCCGGAAGATAGGCTAGAAACAACTTGTGACACCGGAAAAACCGAAGTCCAGTTACACTCCGTTAAATGGCTGGCAGAGGATTACGTAAGGCATATGCGGCATCATCTGGATCAGATCGCATAAATTGCCATAGAATAATTAATTTGTAAAAAAATAAATTAATTATAAAATTATTATTGATTAAGTTTCGTATATGTAGTTTATACAACTACTTAATCAATTATGTACAAAAAGGAAATAAAGAAAATTTTAGTCACCGTAAAAAAGAGAAGATCACAGTTAGGCTATTCTCAAACGTTTATTGCGGAAAAAATGCACATTACCCAAAATGTTTACAGCAAAATCGAATCCAATAAAATAAAACTCACAATCTGCAGGCTTTCACTAATATGCGATATACTGGAAATAGATGTTGTTGGTTTACTGAGATCAGTTTCTACTTAGCAATTATCTTAAACTCCGTACGCCTGTTTTTACTTCGATTCTCATCGCTGGTATTACGTAAAATAGGTTGTGTTTCGCCATAACCTTTGTAAACCAATCTGGTTGGGCTTATACCACTAGTTACCAGATATTGATAAACAGATTTTGCCCTGTTTTGAGATAATACCTGGTTTAATTGACTATTACCCACATCATCGGTATGGCCAGAAATTTCAATATGAATGGTAGGGTTCTGTGTTAAAAAGTCTATCAGTTTTTGTAATTCTGCTTTTGAGTCCGGCTTAATATCATACTTATTGGTATCAAAAAATATGTTATTTAAGATCACCTTATTACCGACCTCAATTGGCGATAGTTCAACAACAATATTAAATGGATCTTTCGTTTCCCGCCCAACTAACGAGAAATTGGCTGAATAAAATAAGTATCCATCCTTTGAAACATTCAAACCGTAATTCTTGCCGGCAGTAAGCGTAGCCAGAAAATCGCCGTACTCAGCTGAGCTGTAGTCCTGATAAGCAGGTATGTTTTTTTCAAGGTCGATAATTTCAACAGCGGCTTCCAGTGGTTGCCTGGTTTTGGCATCTATCACTATCCCTTTAACATAAGTTACCACATGAGGGCGATCAACAACAGGTAATTCAAAAGTATAAATATCAAAACCACCATAGCCATCTAATTTGTTTGATGCGAAGAAAGCATATTGCCCGCTTGGGGTAACGCTGAGTCCGTTCTCATCTCCGCTGGAATTGATAGGATAACCAAGATTAGTTGGTTTTTGCCATTTACCATCTTTACCTAATCGGCTCATGAATAAATCCTTGCCGCCTAAACCCGGCCAACCATCTGAGCAGAAATATAAGGTACTATCATCGGCATGTATATAAGGCGACTGCTCATCAAATGAAGTATTGATATTGGGCCCCAAATTCTCAGGCTCGCTCCAACCTTTGTCTGTAACGGTTGATTTCCAAATGTCGTAACCACCATAACCGCCTTTACGATTGCTTACAAAATAAAGCGTCCGCCCATCAGAACTGATTGATGGTTGCGATTCCCAGCCAGGTGTATTCACCGGTGGATTAAGGTCATAGGGCTTGCCCCAGCCGTCACCTTCTTTTTTAGCTATATAAATATCACATCTGCCCAAACCATCCGGACGGTTACATCCGGTAAAAAATAGATATTTTCCATCCTGCGATATAGATTGCGCTCCCTCGTTATAATTAGGTGTGTTAATATTGCTACTTAAATAGGTAGCTGTTTGCCACTTACCATCAACCTTAATACTTTGATAAAAATCCTCGTTATGGTTTATTTGGCGGGTAAATATTAAGGTACTTTCGTCAGCGGTTTCTTCGGGTAGATATTCGTCATCTGCGGTATTTATCGCAGGCCCCATATTAACAGGGGTAAAAGGTACAGGGTGTTTTATGGCCTCGATACTAAACTCACAATCTTTTAGTAGTTTTTTTGTAAGAAAGATATTTTGATCTGTAATATTGGGGTAGGTGAGGTATTTCTGCAGATGTTGTTGTGCCTGCTCATATTGCGCCATGCTAATCTCCATGGTTCCTACTTTCAGGTATACAGCACGCGTAAAATCAGCGTTTAGGCTGATAACAGTTAGATATTCCTTTATTGCCTCTTTATTTTGATGAAGTAAGCCGTAAACATCAGCTAATTGTTCGTGTGCTTCAATAAAATTTGAGTCTTCATCAATCGCTTTTTTTAATTCGGTTACCGCGGTTTCAAACTCATGGTAATCCAAACTCTGGCTAGCTAATGCAAAATGCTTTATGGCCTGTTCGTTTGTGGTCGAATAATGGCCCTGGCCAAAACTGAAAATTGATAAGAAAATAAGAATAACCGAACAGAATACAATCTTCATCGTTGTTGATACGATTTTTTGTACCCTAAGTTACATTTATTAAGGGATATTTAAATATTTGTGTGTTTGTAATGATATTTCCCAGTGTGGGTTGTTCATTACGTACTCCACAATAAGCGGTGTCATCTCTTTTGATTTCGACCATTCCGGTTGCAGATATAGCTTACAATCAGGTGATACCAGTTTGGCATGTTGCTCGGCCCACTCAAAATCCGACTTATTAAATACAATAACCTTAAGCTCATGTGCTTTTTCGGCTACGCTGATCGTCGGGCCTTTGAATTTTTTAGGCGACAAACAAATCCAATCCCAGCTACCTGAAAGCGGGTAAGCGCCCGATGTCTCAATAAATGTTTTGATGCCTTTTTGTTGTAGTTGGGTGGTCAGGTAATCCATGTTATAGATTAATGGTTCACCACCTGTAATTACCACTGCTTTGGCTGGGTGCTGCATCGCGTTCTCTACAATCACATCAGCAGCTGTAAGCGCGTGTAGTTCAGCGTCCCAGCTTTCTTTTACATCACACCAATGGCAACCAACATCGCAGCCACCAAGGCGTATAAAATATGCTGCCTTGCCGGTATTGTATCCTTCCCCCTGTATAGTATAAAACTCTTCCATTAAAGGAAGCAATGTGCCGTCGTCCGGTATTTGGTGTGCCATAATAAGCCGCAAAGGTACTTTTTTAAGCCGAAAGGTTAAAGTTGAAAGGCAAAAGGTGTTTTTCTAATGATAATCTAATATGTTTCAGTTACTTGGTGTTTTTATTGTTACTATTTTTATTTATTATTACTTAAATTTTACGCTGTGAAAAAAATCAGAATCTTACTTGGTTTTTTAGTGCTGATTAGCTTCAGCTCATGCGTGGATATTGAAGAACATTATGATTTTAAGGCTGATGGATCATGCAACGTGGTATATACGTTTGATATGGGCAAAGCCGTATCAGTGTTGATGAACCTGATGTCTGATTCTGTTCGCGCCACACCGCAATTCGCCATACAAAAAGATACTTCCCTTAACTTTTATAGCGCCCTGCCCGATAGTACCCAGATGAAAATGAACCTGGATGATATCAATATGGCCAAAAGCAGCACCTTAAATGTTAAAATGGACCTGCAAAAAAGTGTGATGAAAGTAAGCATAAATCATTTTTCAAAAAATACTGCCGACCTGCAATATTACCTACAGCATATCTCGAAAATATCGATGAGCAGCAAGCAGCTTAACTCAGTTACCAAAGAAAGCGGCCCTTCAAATGGTTTCGATGCACAGGAGCTTGTTGCCGGGCAGGACTATTACTCGTACGATATTACCCCGCACAGATTTTACCGCATAATTGATAAAGCAAAATTTAACGCTTTTTTAAAGAAGACACAGTCAACACTCGCCATGGCTAAGGCTATGCTGATAGATATGCCTTACAAAGTGGTGCTTAATTTTGCTAAACCCGTTAAAAAAGTATCAAACTCCAAAGCCATAGTTTCTGCCGATAGGAAACGGGTAACACTAATAACCAATATGGATGCTGTAATAAAAGATCCTTCAGTTATGAATTTAAAGATCGATTTTTGATAAATGAAGTGGTATAAAATACCGGATGTAAAGAAAACAGATCAGCCATTCATTAAAAAAGTAAAAGTCGGCAACAAAAGCATTTGTTTAGTGGGGTATGAGGGTGAGCTGTTTGCTTTATCAGCAATATGCCCGCATGCTGGCGAAGATTTAAGCCGTGGATGGTGCGCTGAAGGAAAGCTTGTTTGTCCGGTACATCGCTTCTCTTTTAATCTACATACAGGCAGGGGTAGTCCGGGCCAAAATGATTATGTGGAAACTTATCCGGTTGAAGTTAGGGGTGATGATATTTACATCGGTATAACTGGCCTTTGGGAAAAGATAAAACAGGCTTTTAAGTGATGTTGATTGAATAAGTTGATTACTTTATTGAGTTAAGTAGGTTGATTAAGTTGGATTTATAACCCAGTCAACCTACTTAACCCGATCAACTTAAGAATAAACCTCTTTCTTAGCCGATGCCAAAGTATTCTTCAACAACCCAATAATGGTCATCAAACCAACGCCGCCCGGTACCGGGGTTATCCATGATGCTTTTGGTGCTACATTTTCAAAGTCAACATCACCATAAAGCTTAAAGCCTGATTTGGTTACGGTTGATGTTTCGCGATTCATACCTACGTCAATGATCACAGCACCTGGTTTAACCATATCTGCCGTAATAAAATTCTTTTTGCCGATAGCTACGATCAATATATCAGCGTCCAACGTGAATTTTTTAATATCTGGTGTGCGGCTGTGACAAATAGTTACGGTGCAATTACCGGGATTAGCGTTACGCGCCATTAAAATACTCATCGGTGATCCTACGATATTGCTACGACCAACAACCACACAATGCTTACCTACGGTTTCAATGCCATATTCTTTCAGCATCAAGGTAATGCCATAAGGCGTAGCTGGGATAAATGATGGCAAATTACGCTGCATACGCCCCAAATTAACCGGGTGGAAACCATCAACATCCTTACGGTAATCAATGCGTTCTGTTACTTTTTCAGGGTCGATATGTTTGGGTAGGGGAAGTTGTACGATGATACCATCTATGTCCGCGTCAGCATTCAGTTCTTCAACTTTTCTAAGTAGCTCTTCTTCGGTAACGGTATCCTCATAACGAACCAGGCTCGATTTAAAGCCTACGTTTTCACAGTTTTTTATTTTGCTTGCAACGTAAGTTTCGCTGCCGCCATCATGACCAACCAATACCGCCACCAAATGTGGTTTGCGGCCTGTGTCTGCCAATATTTTAGCCGCTTCCTCAGCTATTTCAACCTTAAGTTTTTCTGATACGTATTTTCCGTCGAGTAATTGCATTTTAACCCCCTAACCCCCTGAAGGGGGAAGAATAGTGAATAAATATTTTTATAGCTCCCGCAGCGTGCTAGTCGCTCCCCCTTCAGGGGGCTGGGGGGCTTAGTCCAGTTTCAACACCGCCATAAACGCCGATTGTGGTATCTCTACGTTACCAACCTGGCGCATGCGCTTTTTACCTTTTTTCTGTTTTTCCAACAATTTACGCTTACGCGATATATCACCACCGTAACATTTGGCTGTAACATCCTTACGTAAAGCTTTAACTGTTTCGCGGGCTATAATTTTAGCACCGATTGATGCCTGTATAATAATTTCGAATTGTTGGCGGGGAATTAATTCTTTCAACTTTTCGCATATTTTCTTACCAAAATCAAAAGAGTTACCACGGTATATCAATGATGATAATGCGTCAACTGGTTCCGAATTTAAACGGATATCCAGTCTAACTAAATCCGACTGGCGATAGCCGATCTGATGATAATCAAACGAAGCGTATCCTTTAGATATGGTTTTCAGCTTATCGTAAAAGTCAAATACGATCTCACCCATTGGCATCTCAAATATTAACTCGACACGATCGGATGTTAAATACGATTGGTTTTTGATAAAGCCACGTTTTTGAATACATAAAGACATTACCGAACCCACAAATTCAGATTTGGTAATGATTGTAGCCTTGATGTATGGTTCCTCTACATAATCTATCCTGCTTGGGTCGGGTAGATCTGATGGGTTATTTACTACTATTGGGTCGCCCTTGGTGGTATGCGCAACATAGGAAACGTTAGGTACGGTAGTAATTACCGTCATGTTAAATTCACGCTCCAAACGTTCCTGGATGATCTCCATGTGCAACATGCCCAGGAAACCGCAACGGAAACCAAAGCCCAATGCCGCTGATGATTCCGGTTCAAAAACCAAAGAGGCATCATTTAATTGAAGCTTGCCCATTGATTCGCGCAATTCCTCAAAATCATCGGTATCAACCGGGTAAATACCGGCGAAAACCATTGGTTTTACCTCTTCAAAACCCTGTATACCTACTTCGCAAGGGCGGTCGATACTGGTAATAGTATCACCAACCTTAACTTCACGTGCTTCTTTTATTCCAGATATGATGTAACCTACGTCACCGGTTTTAATTACATCTTTAGCAAGTGGCTTCAATTTTAAAGTCCCTACCTCATCAGCAAAATATTGCTTTTCGGTAGCTACGAATTTTACTTTTTCGCCTTTTCGGATCTCGCCGTTCACCACTTTAAAGTAAGCGATAATACCACGGAACGAGTTAAACACAGAGTCAAATATCAAAGCCTGTAATGGCGCGTCCGGGTCGCCAACAGGAGCGGGGACACGATCAACAATGGCACGCAATATTTCGTGCACACCCATGCCTGTTTTGCCTGATGCCGCTAAAATATCCTCGCGTTTACAACCGATCAATTCAACAATTTGGTCTTTAACCTCCTCAGGCATAGCACCGGGAAGATCCATTTTATTAAGTACTGGAATAATCTCCAGGTCATTTTCTAAAGCTAAGTACAGGTTTGATATGGTTTGTGCCTGTATACCCTGCGCTGCATCCACAATTAATAACGCACCTTCGCAGGCAGCTATTGAGCGTGAAACTTCGTATGAAAAGTCAACGTGTCCTGGCGTATCGATCAGGTTGAGTGTGTATTTTTGCCCATCCATTTCGTAATCCATCTGTATGGCATGGCTTTTTATGGTAATGCCACGCTCACGCTCAAGGTCCATATCGTCAAGTAGTTGCGCTTGCGATTCGCGTTGAGTAATGGTGTTAGTATATTCTAATAACCTGTCGGCAAGAGTACTCTTACCGTGGTCGATATGCGCTATGATACAAAAATTACGGATGTGCTTCATTGAAGCGCAAAAGTAGGGTTTTTAGGCGGATAATAAAAGGCCGATTTAAGCAGGTAAACCCTCATCTATATTAATATCTCTGATCAAAAAAATCTTCGTCCGGTAATAGGTTCTTGGCTGTTGAAGATGGCATTTTATAATCCAATTCTGTCAAATCTTTTACTGAACCAAAGCCGATAACATCTTTAATAACTTTACCGTCTGTCATTTCCATAGCCCGGATAAGTTTATCGGAGCCGAATTTGTTCTTTATCTCGTGCATGGTCTTTAGCGCGGTATCCTGGCGCTCCATATCATCAAAAAGACTATAGAACATATTGCCAGTATTCACAAAGTTGGTCACCGCTACCCGCATCTGGATAATGTTGTTATTGAATATGGGGCCGGTACCGGTTAGCTTTTCAAATTTATCCGCTCTTAGTTTTATCATGCGCATCAGGCTTACTGCATCCTGTACAGGCAGGGTTATGGCAAAGCCATCATCCCACCGGGTGCCATCCTCATATCGGGCAGTAAAGCCTATCGACTTACAATAAAACTTGTGATATACCATGCGTTTCTCCAAAGTGAGGCAAAGTGTCATGAATAGCTGTTCTATATATTCAGGCTGTTTTCTTTTTTCTGCGGAGATCTGCCGCATAGCCTGCATGCCTTTGTAGTCATGCATCACTATATTAGTTTCAATAAAGTTTAATCGGTAATGCCAGTAAATGCCATCAATACTTTTAAAAATGCCTTTTAAACGTTGCGGCGTTGCGTAACGCATTTCAAGCGGAGTTTTAATTCCGGCACGCTCCAACCTGTACGACATATTGCCTCCGATTCCCGGCAAATCGCCAAGCCTCAATTCACTCAAAACGCTATCAATATTTTGTGGAGTGATCATCATCAAGCCACCCGTTTTTTTGCCGCGAACAGAAGCCAGCTTAGCCAGAAACGCATTGGGGGCTATTCCTACTGAACACTCCAGCCAATCGCCAACCTGGGTTAAAATATCCCGTTTAATTTGCCTGGCAATGGTTAATGGATCGGTATGTTCATAATTGGTAAGGTTGATGATCGCTTCGTCAATACTTTTAGGTACAACATCCTGGCAATACTGCTGCAATACGTTTATTATTTTGGTGTGAAACTGACGATAACGTGCAGGATTACTTTCAACAGGAATAAAATCAGGGTGCAAAGCCATTACATCGTTTAAACGTGTGCCTGCTTTTATACCCAAAGCTTTTGCTTCGGTAGATAGTGAAATCACACAGCCATATTTGCCGGTATAAACGCATACACCAACAGGGCGGTTGCGCAGCCAGTAATTTACCTGTTGCTCGCAACGGGCAAAAAAGCTGTTCATATCCACAAATAACACTCTCGCTTCAGTCTTTACTTGTATGGAGTTTTGATTCACACAACAAAATTGCTAAAAAAATTAGCAAATACAAGTGTTGTGGAAAAGAAATATTTAAACGTTTTCTTTTTGTAATAGGGCGGGGATGGTTTTGAATATCAACTTCAGGTCGTTAATCATGCTGTGGTTTTGAGCGTAGGTATTATCTAGCATCAAACGTTCTTCTTCGCTCATATCGCCCTTGCCGCGTTTTTCAACCTGCCATAAGCCTGTTATTCCTGCGGGTGCGGCAAAGCGTAGGGCATATTTATCAGTGGTTAGTTTTTCAGCTTCATATAAAGGCAAGGGCCTGTTGCCAACAATGCTCATGTTGCCAATAAATACATTCCAAAGCTGCGGCAGCTCGTCAATACTCGAATTTCGGATGAAATTGCCAATTTTAGTGATCCTCGGATCATTCTTTATCTTAAAAAATGCCGAATCGTGATTCAATTTTCTTGAGTCCTGATACTGTTTTTCGCACCATCTTATCTTGTCTGCATATAACGGAAACTGGCATTTACCATAAACGGTGCAATCGTTACACAAAAAACCACTGTCATTTATTATCTTTTCTCCTGTTCCTGCTTCTATGTCGTACTGGTTTAAATGTTTAAGATCTTTTAAACGCTTATCAGCATTAACATACATCGACCTGAATTTGTAAAATTTAAATACCCGATAACCTGTGCCAACCCTATACGAGTAATAAAACGCAGGGCCCTTTGATTCCAATTTTATCCAGATATAAACCACCAAAAATATTGGCGATAAAAACAGCAGTGCCATCCCTGAAAAAAAAATATCAAACGCGCGTTTGCCAAATGGGTTTTTATATACTACCTGATTGTTCTTTTTTAACTTAACATGTATTTCGCCCCAATGATCAATTAAAAAATTAACCCTGTTTTCAATATTTTTAACTTTGATGGGCCTTGCAAAAAAATCAGTAATTCCCGCATCTAATGCAATCTTGCGTAGGTTTTTGTCTATGTGTTTGCCAATCAACAGTACCGGCACCTCATTAAAATGCCGCTTATTAAGGCTTTCAATCAGGTTTACCCCATATCTACCCAGTATATCGCTCTTGGAGATTATAGCTACTATGTTGTGCTTTTTTTGCTCCCACTCCGAAAACAACTCCTCATCATCTTTGAAATTGATAAGCTGACGGCCACCAAAATCACACTCGTTTGCAAGGGTCGCGTACAAATCTTCATCGGCACGCAATAAGGCAATTATTTGATCGCCTTTAGCAATCACAGCACTATCCGTCATGGTATTAAGGGGACTATTTACCAACTCTTCTTAAAACTACTCTCACTCTTGCTTCTAGTTCTGCGGGGTTAAATGGTTTTACTATATAATCATCTGCGCCGCTATTCAAACATAATATTCTTTTTTCAGAACTATCTTCACCTGAAACAATTATAACAGGTATGGTCTTGAAAAAGTCACTCGCCTGTAGTTGCGCAAGTAATTCAAGCCCGGTAATTTTAGCGGTATTTAAGTCAGAAATAATTAAATCTGGAATGTTACCGTTTTGTATAGAAGCTAGAGCATCCATACCGCTAACAAATATTTCAGTTTTATATTGATTGCTTAAAAACTCTTTTAAAATAAGCTGCATATATAAATCATCCTCAACAATAAGAATTTTGATTTGCTTAGTAGTTGTAGTTGGGTTCATATATAAATTAAAACGATGTAGCTAATGTAAGTAAAAAACGCTGTATTTTTATTTAATATTAAGAAAGTTACAGCACATAAGAATGTTTTTTATTATGATTTGCATACGTAAAGTAGTGTTGAAATGTTCCATTAGAAATGTTGTAAATGATATTTTTTAGCTTGATAAAAGTTTATACATTTATCTGAAACTACACAAAGTAATGAGCGCTAACAAACCCTACGATTTAACTGCCATATACGCCATAAGTGATAATAATCCGGAATTTTTAGAAAAGCTTTTACTTGTTTTTACAGATGCTGTAAGTAATGATATTACAGCTCTTAAAGTTGCGGCGGATAATAATAATTGGCCCGAAGTTGGACAGTTGGCACACAAAATAAAGCCCTCATTAAATCATTTTGGTATAACATCCTTAACAGATGTTATACGTGGATTAGAACATAACAGTGGTACGGATCCATCCTATCTTAAAGCGATGGTGAATCAACTTGATAATGTGATGGGTAATGTGCTGATGGGTTTAAAAGAAGAATTTCCGGCTGTGTTTAGGTAATATTAAATATCCTTTTTATACGTTTTATGGTTCCTTTAATTAGGCCGCCATCAATCTGTATGCGCCTGTCTGTTGTCCAAACTATAGCCTTGGGACTGGTTACCTGGTGAAGTTTTCCAAACCCTTTATTATTTAATTTTAGTGCCAGGTAACCATCTTCGTTTGATCCCGGGGGATGGTTAAATCCATCAACCTGCAAACCCTGCTCACGCCTGAAACCCGAATTAAAACCATAAACATTTACAGCCTCGGTTTTAAAGTGTTTGTTATATAACTTACTTAGATCAGAGAGATATTCATAAAAAAAATAGGTACCCCTGCCTATGCTGCCCACAGGGATAAATGAGAACCGGCCATAAGTAATAGCGTTAGCATCATTATCCAAAGGTTTTACCATTTCCTCTATCCAATCTTTTGGGTATATGGTATCAGCGTCGGCGTTTAAAATATATTTACCGGTAGCTTTTGCTAATCCTGTGTTACGTGCAGGGGTGATGCCTTGCGTAGTTTCTAATACACAGGTAACACCACAGGCTTTTACCAATTCTTCTGTTTTATCCTTCGAGTTATTATTTACCACGATTATCTCAACAGACCGGCCCGTTACATTATTGCAAAGGGATGCAAGTGTTTGCACAATATTGGTTTCCTCGTTATAAGCAGGCATAACTATTGAAACTTCCGGTTCGCCCTTTAATAAATTATGATAAAGCTTATCAATACCCGCTAACACATCTTTTGAAAAATAGTCGAGTTTTAAATAACTGTTTATATATGAGGGGATTTTCAGGGGGCGCATCAAGCGTTGTATTAAATAAACAAATCCTTAGTTATACTTGTAAATCATGATATTATACCTGAATTATTCCCCTTCGCGTAAGACAAAGCTGTTACCGTCTAGGTCATAAAAAGTGGCGAATTTACCCCATGGTGTTGGATCAATATCTTCAATGTTTACACCTTTAGCCTTAAGTTCGGCTACTTCTTTTTCAATATCTTCAGTTTTTATTACCACACCAGCCAATCCGCCGGGCTGCATTTGAGTAAACCAGGTTACCAGCGAAATAGAAGTGGCCTGCCCCGGGATGCCTAATTGTATCCAGGTATTTCCATCGCCCATTGGTGCCTCAATAATTACCTCAAATCCGATAGTCAAATAAAACTGTTTTGATGCCTCCTGGTTACTAACAGGAACCGATATAACTTCTAAAAATTCCATAATAATTGGTCAATAAATCATAGTGGTTTAAAAGTTAAAGATAAACTTTTAATATAAATAATAATTAATAAACCAGTATCTTAAACCTTTACCTAATTATCGTGTTCATATAAAAAACATACTATAATGAAAACGATAATAAAAAGTATACTATTAATTACAGGCCTTGCGATAACAGCGCCCTGTACCTATGCACAGGTAAGTGTGGGGATAGGAATTTCAGCTCGTATAGCGCCTCCCGCTATACCTGTTTATGTACAACCCGAATGCCCTGTTGATGGTTATTTGTGGACTCCAGGTTATTGGGCCTGGGACAATATCAACAATGACTATTACTGGGTTCCGGGTGTTTGGGTGGCCCCGCCGAATCCCGGTTATTTATGGACACCACCTTATTGGGCTTTCGCGGGTGGTTATTATGGTTTCCATGCGGGCTATTGGGGCTTAAGTGTAGGCTATTATGGAGGTATTAATTATGGCTTCGGTTATGGAGGTATAGGATTTTACGGCGGTATGTGGTCTGGCGGAAGGTTCAGGTATAATACTGCTGCGTGGAGAGTAAATTCGCGTGTGGTTCGTAATACTTATGTTAACAACAACTACGTACGCAACAATAATCGTTATAGCTTTAACGGCCCCGGCGGTTCAAATGCAAGGCCAACAAGGCAAGATGCTTTAGCAGCACGTGGGCGTCATATTCCAGCTACACGTAACCAGGTAGCTGTTCAAAACAGTGCCAGAGGCAACCGCAATCAGCGCGCCTCAGTAAATAAGGGCAGGCCTTCAGTTGCATCTATGAATAGGGTGAATGGCAGTAGGTTGGGTGCTCAGGGGCATGCTGCTGCGCGTACTACTAACAGAGGTGGTGCAACTCGCAATGCTGCAACAGCTTCACATCGTGCGGCTACTCCACAAAGGAATGCACAGCAGGTTCAGCGTAGCCAACCAAATACAGCTGTACGTCATCAGGCGCAGCAACAACGTATGCAAGCGCGCCCTCAACAAAGGCAACAACAAGCTCGCCCACAACAGCAGGCTCGTCCACAAATGCAACAGCAAAGGCAGCAGGCTCGTCCTATGGGCGGTGGCGGTCGCCCAGCAGGAGGGGGAGGAGGTCGTCCGGCAGGCGGCGGTGGTGGCGGCCATCGTAGATAACCGTTAATAGAATAGAATCACATTTAACAACGCCTGGTATTAGCCAGGCGCTGTTGTTTAATAGAATTTAATTAGCTAAAACTGTACAACTAAATAGTTGTTATTACTATAAAAATTATGAAAAATATAAAAATAGTACTTGCCTTATTGGCTACAGCGGCTTTTACCGGATGTATTGGCGATCATGGTGTTGGAAGCGGCCAGGATACCGCGCAAAACTCTTATCAGGTACCTGCCGATAAAACCAAGGGTGATACCGCGAATATTATCAGATATACCGGCGATACCCAATCAATGGATTACAGTGCCAACGGTGGCTCTGGTTTAATTAAGCGCGATACCAGTATTAAGAGGTAAGGTTAAAATAAGCGTTGCACCAAAGCTAAACAAAGAATAAACTGTGAAAACTTTACGACAGTCTCGCGGGAAATAAGAGTGTCTTATTTTTTTATGGACACAAAAAATGTAGTGCCTATACCTTGAGTAGATTTTACGTAGATATTGCCTTTTAAAACCGTAACAAGATCTTTTACGGTTGCCAATCCAATTCCTGTACCTTTTTTATTATAACGATCAGTGATTTTTAAAGTAAAGCTATTGCTGAATATCTTTTCGTGATATGCCTCTGCTATGCCAATTCCATTATCCTCTACCTCAAATTTGTAATACTCGTCGTCTTCTGCAAAACGAATAGCAATTATGGTTTGATGTTTATCATTATACCTGATAGCATTACTTATTAAATTGATAAATATCTGCTCAAAAGCAACTATGGAAAGTGTTAATTTAGGATTGGTATCCGGTAAAATAATTTCAAGATTATCAGGTATATTAATCATACTGACAACTTTTTTTATAGCTTGTTTTAAATCTATTTCAGATTTTTTCACTAACAGCAACGATGGATCTTTTGAATAATCCAACATTTCATCAAGCAGGCTAATTAAACGCGTTGTTGATGTGATATTAAGATCAATAAGGCGGCTACAGCCTTCATCCTGTAGTTTTTGCAGGCGTATTTTTAACGCCTGTGATGTTAACAATATGCTACTTAAAGGGTTTTTAATATCATGGGCCGCTGTCGAAGCAAACTTCTGTATAAATACATTCGCGTCTCTTAGCTCCTGATTAGCAATTTGCAAATCCGTAATTTTTCTTCTTAACTCCAATTTGTCAACCACTTGTTTAGCCACCACTTTTAAAGCAGTAGTTTGTTCGGCGCTTAACTGTTTTTTCTTCTGATCAATAACGCAAAGTGTACCCAGTGCAAAGCCCTCTTCGTTAATTAATGGCACGCCTGCATAAAATACTATTTTAGGATTACCGGTAACTAATGGATTATCTGCAAAACGCTCATCTGTACGCGCGTCATCAACTATCATAATGTCATTATAGGAAACGATGGCATGTGCACAAAATGATTGTTCTATGGGTGTTTCAGAAGCTGTTAAACCTATATGTGATTTAAACCATTGACGTTCTGTATCAACTAAACTTATTAATGCTATTGGTGTTTGGCAAATGGAAGAAGCTAATGTTGTTAGATCATCAAAATCCTTTTCTGCTGCGGTATCTAGTATATTATACGAACGAAGCGCCGCTAATCGCTCATTTTCATTTAAAGATAGGGGAGTGGAATTGGGTTGATCCTGATAAAACAATTTATAAAAAAAATTAGAGTATACTAAGGTATATGTTATATTTCAATTTAGCTGTTTCTATACCAGTTCTTTATAAAACCTCAGGTTTTGGAATGTAAAACGATTGATAAAACAGGTATCCAGCAAATTGTATTTCTATTAAATCTCAATGAGTACTAGGCTACATTTTTTTTAACAAGAAAAATTAAATAAGTGCTTGTTTCAATGTTAGATAGGTGGTGGAAATAACAACAATAACAGGATATGAACAAGAATATTATTTATATTATTAAGTAACAATCTTATATCTATAGTTTATTATTGAGCACTTAACAATATTGTTACTTATTATAATCAGCTATTTTATCATTTTTGCAAACAGTTACGGTTTACTGGTGTATATACAGCACAATTATTACCGCTATGAAATTATGAAATACAAACTATCCTGCTTAGCTAAATTAATCAATGATTTTCCAGGTATCCTAACCCGCAGGGTTTTGTTAATTGCCTGTCTTTCAATTGTAGTAAGCCATAGCTTTGCACAAACCCCCGATACAAATAAATTATTTGTACCCATTGGCAGAGACACCAGCAACAAGGCTGTTGATTATCTCACCCTTAGGCAATGTATCAACTATGCCTTTGAACATCAACCTTCAATAAACAAAGCATTGATAGGTGTTGATATTGCGCATGCAACAAATTCGATAAATTTATCAGGATGGCTGCCACAGGTTAGCGCCAATGGCGATCTGGTGCATTATATACAACAAAGCAGCAGTGGCACTACAGTACCAACAACTGGAACATCTGCAACAAGCACACGTACCACTTATGGTAATACATTCGTACCCGAATTACAGGTATCGCAGGCTATTTTTAACCCAAGTTTGTTATATGCGGCCAAAAGCGCGCCTTTTTACATACAGCAAGCACAACAAGTAAGCGATAGTACTAAAATATTCATCGTATCTACAGTAAGCAAATCGTTTTATAATGTGTTGCTTACGTTGGAGCAAATTAATGTTTTAAAAGAAGACACCGCCAGATTAGGCCGGAGCTTACGCGATTCCTATCATCAATATGTTGGTGGTATTGTTGACGAAACCGATTATGAAGAGGCTGAAATATCTTTAAATAACTCAAAAGCTCAACTTAAACAGGCAAATGAAAATGTTGTTCCTGAGTATGCTGTATTAAAGCAATACATGGGCTATCCGCCTGCGAAACAATTTAATGTGAACTTTGATACGTTGCAAATGATGCGGGATATTCATATCGATACCACTCAGCAACTGGATTATGAAAAACGCATTGAAGTTCAACAAGTAAAAACACAACTGGCATTACAAAATCAATTGGTTAATTATTACCGGTTATCATTCCTGCCTACAGTATCAGCCTTCTATAATTACGATCTTGATTTTCAAAATAACAAAGCTTCCGAGCTGTTTAATAGTTCTTATCCAACCTCATTGATTGGCTTATCAGTCAGTATACCAATTTTCACGGGTTTTTACCGTACAAACAATTTACGCAAAGCCAGATTACAAGAAAGGCAATTGGACTGGGATGCTGTCGATTTAAAATCACAAATTTATTCTCAATACACCTCGTCGTTAGCTAACTATAAAGGTAATATGTATAACCTTGAGGTATTGCAGAAAAATGTAACGTTGGCCAAACGGGTTTACTTCGTTGTTCAGTTACAATATAAACAAGGCATTGTGGCATATTTGAACGTTATCACAGCCGAATCCAATTTAATATCATCAGAAATCAGTTATCTAAACGCTTTATTTACGGTACTATCTAACAAGATCGACCTGCAAAAAGCAATGGGCACCATCACATACTAACGCAAAAATCACAACCTGGCATGAACAAAGTAATTTTAAATATGGTTTTTGCAAGCTGCTTAATCCTAAGCGCTTGCGGTAAAAAACAACCCCCTCAAAATAATGAGGTACCCGTTAATTTAATGAAGGTTAAGGCACAAACGGTGTTGTATTATGATAAATACCCTTCAACTACACAGGCATTAATGCAGGTTAATATATTACCCCAAGTACAAGGTGATGTTACTGGAATATTCTTCACAGAAGGTACTCATGTGAAAAAAGGTCAGAAGTTATATGATATAGATTCAAAAATTTACAAAGACAACTATGATGCAGCAGTAGCCAACCTAAAGGTATCACAAGGTACATTGGTGCAATCTCAACAAGATGCCGATCGCTATGAATATTTGAATAAATATAACGCGGTAGCTAAACAATTGTATGATCATGCTGTAATCACACTTGTTAATTCAAAAAGCCAGGTGAAAGCATCGGCACAAGCGGTAAAATCAGCAAAAACAAATTTAAGTTTTGCAACAATTTACGCCCCGTTTGATGGTACAATCGGTTTCAGTAATGTTAAATTGGGTGATGTAGTATCGGTTAACACTACTATATTAAATACCATATCAACTGATAACCCAATGGCGGTTGATTTTATAATCAACGAAAAACAATTGCCAAAATTTGAAAAAATGCTACGCAATAAAAAACCTGTTGATTCATTGTTTACCATCGCTCTGCCTGATAATTCAATTTATCCCTATTTAGGAAAAATCTCGGTTATTGATCGTGCGGTTGATTCTCAAACAGGCGCTATCAGGATCAGGCTGGTATTCCCTAATCCTAATGGAGATTTAAGGGTAGGTATGAGCTGTTTGGTAAGGGTGCATAACCAGGATCAGGCGCCTCAAATGGTAATCCCGAATAAAGCAGTTGTGGAGCAAATGGGTGAATATTTTATTTACATGGCCAAAGACACCATGGTTAACAATCCGGCAGCCAAAGCTGACTCTGCTAAAGATAAAAAGAAAGAGCTGATTGCAGTAGAGAAAAAAGTGCAGGTTGGCCAGGTTATAGGCGGCAACATTATTATAAAAAGCGGTATTAATATAGGCGATAGGGTAGTAACTGACGGAGTTCAAACGTTACATGATGGTGCGCCAATTACAACCAAGAATGTAGTACCGCCTGCATCTGGTGGTAAAAAAGGGAAATAATACCGGAATGATTATATACAGCTTCTATCCATTGAAATTTAATATATGATTGCTAATACTTTTATAAAAAGACCGGTAACTGCTATAGTTATATCTATTGTATTGGTGATCACGGGGATCGTTAGTATCCTTGTTTTACCTATTGACCAATACCCGGATATTACGCCGCCTGTTGTACAGGTGAATGGCCAATTTACCGGTGCCGATGCCCAAACTGTTGAACAAACAGTGGCTACCCCGATAGAAGAACAGGTAAACGGTACACCTGGCATGGAATACATGCAGAGCAACAGCACCAACAACGGGCTGATGCAAATGAATGTTACCTTTAAAATAGGTACCGACATTGATGTTGCCGCGCTTGATGTGCAAAACCGTGTAAGTATTGCCACTCCATTATTACCTGCCGTTGTAAGTCGTTTAGGCCTTACTGTACGTGCGGTAAACCCAAGCATGCTGATGATGGTGGCAATTTATGCACCTAAAGGCACACACAATATTACTTTCTTAGATAATTACACCAACATCTTTATACAGGATGCGCTTTTACGTGTACCTGGTGTAGGTAGTATCAGCAAGTTTACTGATGATTTCAGTATGCGTATCTGGATGAACCCGGATAAAATGGCATCCTACAGCTTAACGCCAACAGATGTTATCAATGCGTTAAATGCGCAAAACGTGCAGGTTGCCGCGGGTACCGCCGGTGTACCACCACAGTCATCAAGTCAAACCTATGAGTTAGGAATTTTGGTAAATGGTCGTTTAAGCACAGTACCCCAGTTTGAAAACATCATTGTTAAAACGATACCTTCTACAGGTGCTTTAGTATATCTTAAAGATATAGCCCGGGTTGAGTTAGGCAAGTTTACCTTCTCAAGTAACTCATTTGTTGATGGGCACCGCGCATCATATTTGCAAATATACCAGGCACCGGGCAGTAACGCATTGCAAACTGCAAAAGGTGTTTATGATGAACTTGCCAAGTTAAAACAAACCTTCCCATCTGATGTAACCTACAGCGTTCCGTTTGAAGCGGTTACAGTGGTAAAGGTTTCGATGGAAGACGTTGTTGGTACCTTGTTAAAAACCCTGGGTTTGGTTGGGGTAGTAGTGTTTTTATTCCTTCAAACATGGCGTTCAACGCTTATCCCTATTTTGGCTATTCCGGTATCTATATTTGGTACATTCTGCTTTTTTATTCCATTAGGCTTTAGTATCAATACCTTAACCATGTTTGGTTTTGTATTGGCGATAGGTATTGTGGTGGATGATGCCATTATTGTGGTAGAAGCTGTACAGCACTATATCGATCATGATAAAATGTCGGCTAAGGAAGCAACTTACCAGGCCATGAAAGATATATCGGCCCCGGTTGTCGCTATCGCGTTGATCCTGGCAGCGGTGTTTGTTCCGGTTGGGTTCATCCCGGGCATTGTAGGCCGCTTATACCAACAGTTTGCAATAACCATCGCCATATCAGTTATTATATCAGCATTTATAGCTTTATCATTAACACCGGCACTTTGTACTTTACTGTTAAAACCTACTGATGAAAGTCAGAAAAATAAAGGCCTCACCAAATATTTTACCAAATTTAATGATTGGTTTCAACGTATTACCGATAGCTATACTGAAGGTGTAAGAAGATGTATTGCCGGTGCTAAATACATAGTTATATTATTAGTTTGTGTATGTGTTGGAGCATATTTTCTGTTTCAAGTTAAACCAACAGGCTTTATTCCCTCAGAGGATGATGGAAACTTGTATGTTACCTATCAGTTGCCGCCGGCATCATCAACGATAGCCGCAACGAATGTTATGCAGCAATTGATGAAAGTTGTTGGCACAACACCGGGTGTAGCGCATTACGCGGCGTTATCAGGCTTAAACGTAGTTACCAATGCAAGTAACTCCAATAACGGTACCATCTATTGCCAGCTTTCCCCCTGGGACGAGCGTAGCAAATCAACAGAACAGGTGCCGGGTATTGTTGGTGAATTACAGAGGCGAATTGACTCTGCAGGTATAAAAAATGCTGCTGTAGAAGTTATACAACCGTCACCATTGCCAGGTGTAGGAGCAACCGTTGGTTTTAGTATGCAGGTTGAACAGCGTAGCACAAACGATAATTTACAGCAATTTGAAACTGTAATGAATAAGTTTGTAGCTGATGCTAATAAAGATCCTGCTATTACAAGTTCGTATACTTTTTATACAGCGCACACGCCGAACTATAATTTAACAGTCGATAGGGAAAAATGCGAAAAACTCGGAGTTAACATCAACGATGTCTTTACCGCTTTGCAGGCATTTATGGGTAGTTTGTATATTAATGACTTTACTACTTATGCCCGTACATTCCACGTAGTAGTTCAGGCTGATACAGCTTATCGTGGCATGATATCAGACGTTGATAAATATTATGTACGTAACCAGGCAGGTACAATGGTGCCATTAGGTACTTTAGTTAGTTATTCGCCAACGGTTGCCGCACCATTAATATCGCACTTTAACATTTTCCGCTCAGCCGAGATCGATGGTTCTAACAAACCTGGATACAGTAGTACACAAGCGCTGGATGCTTTGCAAAAACTAGCGGCGAAAGATTTACCTACAGGATACGCGTATGAATTTTCAGGTTTGAGTTATGAGGAAATAAAAGCAGGTTCAACCACCATTTATATTTTCATGTTCTCAATCACGTTTGTGTTCTTATTCTTAGCTGCTTTGTATGAAAGCTGGTCTGTTCCATTCTCGGTACTATTAGCGGTTCCTATCGGTGCTTTTGGGGCCATACTGGCATTAGTATGCGTACCTGACTTAACAGATAACGTATATGCGCAAATCGGTTTAATTACACTTATAGGTCTGGCTGCTAAAAACGCTATCCTGATTGTGGAGTTTGCCAAAGTGCGTGTAGATAGGGGTGAGGAATTACTCAAATCAACACTGGATGCAGTTAGCTTACGTTTACGTCCTATTGTCATGACATCTTTAGCCTTTATATTAGGTGTGCTGCCTTTGGTTTTGGCAACAGGTGCCGGTGCCGTAGGAAGACGAACCATAGGCTACACCGTATTGGGCGGGATGCTCGCGGCATCTACCATAGCCATATTTGTGGTTCCGGTACTGTATGTAATTATTACCAAGTTCTCTTATGGTAAGGAAAAACTAGAATACCTGAAGTCCCACCATAAAGAGTTAATGGAAAAAGCTAAGAAGGTTGAAGAGCAAAATATTGATCCGGAACTCGAATTTGAGATACAAAAATCTCGCGAACTGAATAAACCAGGTCAAGCATGATCGCTAACACATTTATAAAAAGGCCTGTAACTGCCATAGTTATATCCCTGGTGCTAATGATTGCCGGGCTGATATGTCTTTTTAATCTGGCAGTCGATCAGTATCCTAATATATCTCCGCCGAGTGTTTCTGTATCAGGTTCGTATACCGGCGCCGATGCAGAAACTGTTGAGCAAACCGTAGCTACGCCGATAGAGGAACAGGTAAACGGTACACCGGGCATGGAGTACATGCAAAGTACCAACACCAATAGTGGTGGTATGAGCATAAGGGTTACCTTTAACATTGGTACCAATGTACAGATAGCAGCCTTAAACGTTCAAAACAGGGTTGGTATTGCAAGTCCTGCATTACCGGCAGTAGTAAGTAAATTAGGGTTAACTGTACGTGCAAGTAACCCGGATATGCTAATGCTGGTTGGGATATTTTCACCAAATGGAATGCACAATATTACATTTTTGGATAATTATACCAACACATTTATTTTAGATGCAATATTACGTGTACCCGGCGTAGGTGATGTAACGGCGCGTGCCGATCAGTTTAGTATGCGTATCTGGATGAATCCGGATAAAATGGCATCTTATAATATCACAACCGGCGATGTTGATTCGGCCTTAACTGCCCAAAATGTTTATGTAGCAGCCGGTGCAGTAGGCTCCCCGCCGCAACGTAGTTCACAATCTTTTGAAACAGGTATTTTGGTGAACGGTATGCTCAACAAAGCCTCTGATTACCAAAAGATAGTTGTTAAAACAAACCCTACCACAGGGGCAATGGTTTATTTAAAAGATATAGCCAGAGTAGAATTAGGCAAATTTACCTTTGCCAGTAACTCATTTGTTGATGGTAAGCGTGCGTCAATACTTCAAATATTCCAGTCGCCGGGCAGTAATGCATTACAAACCGCCGATAATGTTTATAAAGAGCTTGCCTTGCTGAAAAAAACATTTCCGGCTGATGTTGACTATAGTGTACCATTTGAGTCCATTACTATCATCAAAGTATCCATGGATGAAGTGGTTGGCACGCTTCTAAAAGCCTTGGGCCTAGTTGCGATAGTGGTATTACTATTCCTTCAAAACTGGAGATCTACCATCATCCCTATAGTAGCCATCCCGGTATCCATACTATCTACGTTCATCTTTTTTATACCACTCGGGTTTACCATCAATACCTTAACCATGTTCGGTTTTGTACTGGCAATAGGTATAGTCGTGGATGATGCTATTATTGTGGTGGAGGCCGTTCAGCATTATATTGATGAGCAGCATATGTCGCCTAAGGAAGCTACCTACCAGGCTATGAAGGAGATATCAGCTCCGGTAATAGCCATCGCTCTTATCCTGGCATCTGTATTCGTCCCGGTAGGTTTTATACCCGGTATAGTAGGGCGGCTGTATCAGCAGTTCGCTATAACCATTGCAATATCGGTTATCATATCTGCATTTGTAGCGCTATCTTTAACACCGGCACTTTGTACATTATTATTACGTCCATCACATCACGAGGTTAAAAGTAAAAATTTACTCGTAAGATGGACCGAGAAATTCTTCGAGTTTTTCAATAATACTTTCGAAAGAATAACTGCTAGGTATGTTAATGGGGTGAGAAGGTGCATTAAATACTCATGGGTTGTGATACTGGTGCTTGCTTGTATTTGTGTGGGCACGATATATCTGTTTAAATTAAAACCATCAGGTTTTGTACCATCGGAAGATGGTGGAAGGTTGTACATTACTTACCAGTTGCCCGATGCTTCCTCAACTTCGCAATCTGTCCAGGTGATGGAAAAGCTAATGAAGATAGTAACAAGCACTCCCGGGATACTGCATTATGCCGCTTCTTCCGGTTTTAACATACTTAACGGTGGTGCTACCTCCAATAGTGGTTCTATGTTCCTGATGCTTAAACCATGGGATGAACGTACAACACCAGGTACTATGTTCCCGGGGATAATGAAAGTGCTTACAACCAGATTTGCCAAGGCCGGTATAAAAAATGCCAGTGTTGTGGTGATACAGCCGCCGCCAATAAGGGGTATCGGTATCGCAGCTGGTTTCAGCATGCAAATTGAGCAGGGAAATTCGACTGATAATATACATCAGTTTGAAGCGGCAGTACATAAGTTTGTGGCGGCAGCTCAAAAAAATCCTGCTACATCTACGGCATTCAGTTATTTTTCAGCACATACACCAAGTTACGATTTAACTGTCGACAGGGCTAAGTGCGAGAAGTTGGGTATAAATATTTCAGACGTATTTTCGACAATGCAAGCGTATATGGGTAGTTTGTTTGTAAACAACTTTACCCTATATAATAGAACATATCACGTTGTTATACAGGCAGACACACAATATCGTGCATTGATATCAAACATGGATAAATACTATGTGCGTAATTCAGTGGGCAACATGACGCCTTTAAGCAGCGTTATTAGCTACAAGCCTACTATAGCCGCACCGCTGATCAGTCACTTTAATATCTTTCGTTCAGCTGAAGTTGATGGATCAATACCTGATGGATATAGTAGCGGACAGTCGTTGGATGAATTAACACACCTTGCGGAGACTGTATTGCCGCGTGGTTATACCTTTGAGTTTTCAGGCTTAAGCTATGAAGAAATAAAAGCAGGATCGCTTACGGTTTATATTTTCATGTTTTCCATCGTGTTCGTGTTCTTATTCCTGGCCGCGTTATATGAGAGCTGGTCGGTACCATTCTCGGTAATGCTTGCGGTACCGGTTAGTGCTTTTGGTGCGATAGTTTTCTTAACGCTATGGCCGCTCGTTACACAAAATCAGCTTACAAACAATGTGTATGCCCAAATTGGTTTGATCACACTTATCGGTTTATCCGCTAAAAATGCCATCTTAATTGTAGAGTTTGCCAAAATACGCGTGGATCAGGGTATAGAATTACTGGAGGCGACATTGGAGGCGGTCCGCTTACGTTTAAGGCCGATAATAATGACCTCAATGGCCTTTATACTTGGCGTATTACCATTGGCGCTGGCAACAGGAGCGGGTGGCGCATCAAGAAACACTATTGGGGTAACGGTTTTGGGCGGGATGGTAGCTTCTTCAACCATTTCAATATTTGTTGTTCCGGTATTGTTTGTTTTGTTTACACGTTTCTCCTATGGTAAAAAACAATTGGAATGGTTACAAGCAAACCATGAATTGCTATTGGAAAAAGCTAAAAAAGTAGAGGAACAAAATATTGATCCGGAGTTGGAATACGAAATAGCCGAATCGCGTGAGCAAAATAAATTAGAAAGAGAGAAAAAGGGTTTACATCCCGGTGGTGAAAAGCATTAAGCCGAATTAATCCTTTGGTACATTAATTGGTCTGATATAATATAATAATATCAACCCCAAAAATGAAAACAGTGAAATACATGGTAATACTTGTTGCAATTGCTGCAAGTTTTAGCTCATGCGTAGTAAGATCACGTGGTGGAGTATATATTAGAGGCCATTATGAAAATGGCCCTCACGGTACTCACTGGGTACCTGGCCATTACGCTCAATAAAAATATAAACGTTTAAAAGCCTTTCTACTATTTGAAAGGCTTTTTTTATCTCCATAAATTTCTATACTGGCATTCGGACGTCATATTTTATAGCTATTATTGTATAAAGGCGAATAAGGCCTAATTTTATACCATTATAAAATATGGAAAGCCAAATTCAACAATCTTTACCGCAACCTACTTATAAAGCAGCCATTAGTGCTTCTGCCGGCATTGAAGCGCATTTTGAACATCAGCAGCAACAAGCCCAATTACGTGGCGAAGAAAACCTTGCCCCAAAACCGGATAAACAAGTAATAGCGTCCATCATAGATACTGCTTTTTGGGCAAGCTTGCGGAAAGAGGAGGGGCGTTCGCCAAAAATATCGCTGGCCTTTCTTCCTCCTGAGAGTACAAGCCAACCACTCATATTTGAATATCCACTTGCTTTAACTGCCGACATTCTAACAAAACTTGCTCCCGCCGTTGAACGTCCAGGCATCCACCTCGGCGTATGGCAGCATGATAATGAATTATATATATGGGGTACTACACAAATTATCCCCGGTTTTTGCTTTGTGCTGGAAGTTGTTGAACCGGGTTTGCTGGTTGTTAAGCACCGCCGGGTTGATGGTTTTGGTAAATATGTTAACGTAGCTGTATTAAAAGGTGATGAAGTTAAAATCGTTGATGAAGACAGCATCAACATGCCTGATTGCCCGGGTATGCTGAATTCATTACTTGGTTTTACTAATACTTTTACCCATAATAATGCTGTAAACCTTCATGTACAGCTTGCCGTATCTATGCGGGCACATGGGCACGGAGGTACATTATTGATTGTCCCATCCAACCACGAAGGCTGGCGCAAATCAATCATTCATCCAATGTCATACCCGGTTTCTCCGGCTTTTAATACTTTGTCTGTTCTGATGGAACAAAAAGTAAGTGAGAAGGATTTATCAGCCTGGCAGGAAAAGCTAAACGATGAAATTGAATTGATAGGAGGCCTTACCGCGGTAGATGGCGCAACTATTATTAACGATAAACATGAACTGTTGGCCTTCGGGGCTAAAATATCCCGTTCGCCCGGCCATGAAACCGTTAGGCAGATAATGGTTACCGAACCCATCATTAATACACCCGCTGTAATTATACCACCCTCAAGCGATGGCGGTACACGTCATTTCTCAGCGGCCCAGTTTGTGTATGATCAGCATGATGCATTTGCTCTGGTGGCATCCCAGGATGGTCGTTTTACTATTTTCTCCTGGTCGCCCTGTGATCAGATTGTGTTAGCACATCGTGTTGACACGCTATTAATATAAAGTTTAATAAGAAGTGCATTTATAAGGACAATATCTAAGTGCTGACAAATTACTGTCAGCACTTATCTCATTTTATGTGTTTAAATTTGGGGGTATTAAACCAATTATATGTCAAAAGGTAAGTCTATCAAATTATTGTTTGTTTTATGCGGATGCCTGCTATCATTCGTCACCAATGCAAAACCAATAATTTATATTAACCAGGTTGCTTTTAACAGCGATGCACCTAAAGTTGCATTAATTGGTTACGATGAAAGTTTTACAGATAACCCAGGTTTTGCCTTAGTATCAGTAAATACTCACAAAATAGTTTTTACAGGTAAACTTGGCCGCGAGATGCAAATAACCGAATGGGCACCCGGCAAACATTTTTATAAAGCCGATTTTAGTGCCTTTACACAAACCGGAAAATATCGCATATCTATAACCCTCTCAGGTAAAACATATACTTCAGATGCATTTAATATCGGCGTTAATGAGTTAGCTAAACTCACTATCCCATCAGTAATACATTATTATCACAAACAACGGGCAAATACACCTGCTGAACTTACTGCCGATTCAAAAATGAAACTTTTTGGTAGCGATAAAACAGTTGACGTTCATGGTGGATGGTGCGATGCCTCCGGTGATGTAAGCAAGTACTTTTCACACCTGGCTTATGCAAATTTTATGTCGCCGCAACAAACGCCGCTTGTTACCTGGTCAATGGTTAGTGCCGATGAGGCTATCCCCGGCTTATTAGCCAAACTGGGCGTAAAAGATTCATTAGAAAATGAAGCCTTATGGGGTGCTGATTACATGATGCGGTCGCTGTCAGATAGCGACTATTTCTATATGACCGTGTTTAGTTATTTTAATAAAAACCCTGATGCACGAAGAATTGTAGGTCTGCATGCCAACAGCATAACTACCAACGAATACCAGTGCGCATTCCGCGAGGGCGGAGGCATGGCGATAGCTGCACTGGCACGTATATCCCGTTGGAAAAAGCATGGCGACTTTACCTCCAAACAATACCTTGATGGTGCCGAGCGCGCTTTCGCGCATTTACTCATCTACAACACAAAATACGATGATGATCATAAAGAAAATATAATTGATGATTATTGTGCGTTGATGGCGTCTACAGAACTTTGGATAGCTACTAATAAAAGTATTTACAAAGCTGAGGCACGTAATAGGGCGCATCAGCTGGCAATGCGCTTGTCCAAGGCAGGTTATTTTATTGCGGATGATAGTACCCGCCCATACTGGCATGCCTCTGATGCTGGCTTGCCTATTATCGCTCTCGCCAGGTATCTGACAATAGAGAAAGATCCTGTCTATCGGTCAAGTGCATTGCAAACTATTAAATCAGCCTTGGATTATGAACTAAAGGTAACTAATGATGTAAGCAACCCATTTGGCTACGCAAGGCAAACGTTTAGGTATAAGGACAGCATTAAAAACGGGTTCTTCATACCGCATGATAATGAAACCGGCTGGTGGTGGCAAGGCGAAAATGCCCGGTTAAGCTCGTTGGCTACTGCGGCTATTATTGGTTCAAGATTGGTTTATAATTCTCCAAATCAAATCAAGCAAAAAAAAGCTTTAATGGTGTTTGCTTATAATCAGATCAATTGGATTTTGGGCGATAATCCTTATGAAGTTTGCTTTATGTATAAATTCGGCAAAAATAATGTGCCTTACATGCATTCAAATTTTGGGCATGGGTCTGAACGGGGCGGAATATCCAATGGTATCACCGGTAAAGAAGGTAACGGCGACGGCAGCGGTATCAACTATAAAACCGAAGATGCAGGTAACGAATGGCGTTGGACTGAGCAGTGGATCCCACATGCGGCCTGGTATCTGCAAGCTATGGCAGTCATGGCTGATGAAAAATAATATTCGTGAGCTTTTTAACAAAGTAAATTGAGCTTCTTAACAAAACTTAGCATTGTATCATAGCTTACCTTTGTTTTATAATTAAATAAAGGATATGGAAAAGATTTGGTTTATAACAGGCAGTTCCCGAGGGTTGGGACGAAGCCTTACAGAAGCGGTGTTAGCTAATGGTGATAAAGTTGCAGCAACAGCCCGGAATCCCGAAGCGTTGAATGATCTGGTTGAAAAATATAAAAATCAGATATACCCAATTAGGCTTGACGTTACCGATTATGCTGAAGTTAAACAGGTCATAGCATATGCTGTAAAGCATTTTGGTAAAATTGACGTATTGGTAAATAATGCCGGCTTTGGTATTATTGGAGCGGCAGAGGCTTTTACAGAAGAACAAGTACGCAGTCAATTAGAAACCAATTTATATGCACCAATTGAAATTACACGCGCGGTATTACCTTACATGCGTAAACAACGCTCAGGGCATATTTTGCAGATAAGTTCAGTAGGCGGACGGGTTGGTAATGCCGGATTAACCATGTACCAGGCCGCTAAGTTTGGTTTAGGTGGTTTTAGCGAAGCATTAGCTAAAGAGGTTAGTTCATTAGGTATACGTGTAACCTGTGTTGAGCCCGGTGGTTTTCGTACAGATTGGGCCGGAGCATCCATGAGCTATGCGCCTAAAGTTGAAGGATACGAAGAAACTGTAGATAAACGCTATGATTTTTTCAAAAGCGGGCAATTTGTTCCGATGGGTGATCCTGATAAAGCCGCTAAAGCAATGATCGATTTAATTGATAGCGCAGAACCTCCTGTACATTTGGTTTTAGGTAGCGAAGCGATAAACATATTAAAAATGGCTGATGAGCAACGAAAAGAGGAAATGGAGAAATGGCTGCCGGTAAGTTTATCTACCGACCATGACGAAGCAACTAATTTCCTGGATACGGAAGTCGGAAAAACCATTATGAATATTAAAGGCAATAAATAATTAAATTTGATTATGCCGATAAAGGAAACAGAAAAAGATCCAAAACAAATATTGTATTCCTGCTATAGCCATATTAGTAGGGAAGGAGAACAATTCATACCCGAGCATGTGTTCGGGTATGTTATTTCCGGTGGATCAGAATCCTATATAGGTGGTAAAACATATTTATTTAAGGAAGGCGATTTTCGCTTTTTTAGAAAAAATCAGCTAACTAAGTATATAAAATATCCACCGGTAAATGGTGAATATAAATCCATTTCGATACGGATCGATCAACAAACTTTACGAAATATTAGTGCCGAATATGATCTGCACGCCAATGAGCCTTATAAAGGAGATAACTGCCTTATCCTCAAACCCAATTCGTTATTCAAAAATTATATCGACTCATTAGCACCATATCTTGATGGCACTGAGAGCAGTAACAGGATTTTAACCGGATTAAAGGTAAAAGAGGCTGTGATGATATTGCTTCAAACTAATCCCGAATTAAAGAATGTGTTATTTGATTTCAGCGAACCTGGTAAGATAGACCTTGAAGCTTATATGAATGAAAATTATAAATTCAATGTTGACCTTAGTCGCTTTGCCTATCTAACAGGCCGTAGCCTGGCAACCTTTAAACGTGATTTTGAGCGTATCTTTAAGCAAACGCCCAATCGCTGGTTACAACAAAAAAGATTAAACGATGCATGGTATCTCATCAAAGAGAAGGGTCAACGTACATCAGATGTTTATCTGGAGGTTGGATTTAAAGATCTTTCCCATTTTTCATTCGCTTTTAAAAAGGCTTTTGGTGTGTCGCCATCACTTTTAGGTAAATAGAACTGAATTTTGCCAATTGCCGTCGGCAGGCAAGCGGCATAGAGATCATTACAATATTTAAAGATAAAAAAATAAATAAAATGTCCAAATATATGTAGTTAACTACATATATTTGGACATAAATAATTAAGTATGGAAAAGACACTAACCATCAAACCCATTTACAACGATTATTGTGATCAGGTCATAGACCTGATCTTATCCATCCAGCAAAAAGAATTTGGACTAACCATCACTATTAATCAGCAACTTGATCTGCTGGATGTAGAGACTAATTACCATCATGGCGGCGGGAATTTCTGGGGCGCTTTTCTGGGCGACAAACTGATTGGCACTATCGCATTGATCAATTGTGAGCATAATTCGGCTTGTATTCGTAAGATGTTTGTTAAAAAAGAATATCGGGGTAAGGAACTGGGCACTGCGCAACAATTGCTCAATACATTGTTGCAATATTGCATCGAGAGGGAAATCACAGCTATATATTTAGGCACGGTTCACCAGCTGAAAGCCGCGCACCGGTTTTATGAGCGCAATAATTTTACGCCGATAGCCGTTGCCGATCTGCCGCCTTATTTCCCTCTCATGCCTACTGACAATATGTTTTATCAATTACATTTGAATAAACAAACCGCGCTATGAATGTTATTAACGAATTGGGCATACTGGCCATTGCTACCCGTTTACAGCGCCTCGCCGAGCAGATGCGCAAGGATGGACTGCTGATTTATAAAGCTCATGGTGTAGATTTCGAACCTAAGTGGTTCCCGGTAATTTATACGCTGCATGTTAAGCCGGTCTTGAGCGTGGTTGAGTTGTCTGCCGAGATCGGATACTCACACCCTTCTACCATAACCTTATTAAAGGAGTTGGAAAAACAAAAACTGATAAAATCAGGAAAGGATAAAACTGACGAGCGCAAGCGCCTGGTACAGTTGACTGAAAAAGGGAAGGCGCTCATAAACCAGATGAAGCCTGTTTGGCAAATAATGATAGCCGCCTCAACACAATTAACCGAAACCAAAAACAACCTGATGAAGGCCATAGAAGAAGTGGAACAACAAATGGAACTGCAAAGCTTTTACCAACGCGCCAAGGTTATTATGGCGGCTAATGAATTGAAAGACGAGGAAGAATTTTAACATCAGCGATGAGTTTTAAACACATCGCTATAAAGAAATAATTATCAAATATATAACACCTATTATTTATGCCTGTTACATTAAGAAATATAAAGAGAGAAGATAATGAAGAGTTAGCGCGCATCATCCGAGCATCGCTGGTTGAGTTTGACGTGCCTAAAATCGGCACTGTATATTCTGATCCGGATACCGATCACTTGTTCGAGATGTTTGAAGAAGCGCCTGCCAGCTGCTATTTTATAGCCGAAGAAGACGGTGCCTTAATTGGTGGCTGCGGCGTATATCCAACACCTGGATTACCCACCGGATATGCCGAACTGGTAAAGTTATACCTCACAAACGCCACCCGCGGCCGTGGCATAGGCAAAATGATGATGGACAAATGTTACGAAGCAGCTAAAGCGATGGGCTATACACATTTGTACCTCGAGTCGTTCCCGCAATTAGCAAAAGCAGTAAGCATTTATGAAAAGGCTGGCTTTAAACCTTTGGCTGGCGCTTTGGGTAATTCGGGGCATTTTGCCTGTACTATCTGGATGGTGAAGGAATTGTAAAGCTGCTTAGTTAATTAACTCAATTGTGAGATATAAAGAAATAAGAAGTAAACATCAGAGTTGACATTATTATCCAGGAGAAATTTATGCCCCGTTAAAATGTTAAGTGAACGTAAAGTGTCAATTTTACACTATGGTGCAATCTCTAATCTTAGTAACTTTGTGTAGTATTTAACTTTATGCAGGCAGAAACAGTTGCAGATACTTCATTATCAAAGGTAGGAGCCACTATAGCAAGCTATGTAGTATTTACTTTCTTAGGTTATTTTACTATTGGTTTAGCCCTTGGGGTATTACCTGTTTTTATCCATCAGCAACTTGGTTACAATGCAATGATTGCAGGGATAGTTATCAGCCTGCAATATGTTACTACTTTTCTTTTTAGAGGATATGCCGGGAATATCGTAGATAAAAAAGGACCTAAACCCGCCGTTGTTTTAGGTATGATTGGCTTCACTTTAAGTGGGATCTTATTGTTTGCAGTATACGCTTTAAGAGCACATACAACATTAAGCTTGATCATTTTGATTATAACACGATTAATGACAGGTTTTGGTGAAGGATTGATTGGTGCAAGCCCTATAAATTGGGCAATACTGGCCGTTGGTGATAAAAATACGGCTAAAGCAATATCATATAATGGCATAGCCAGTTATGGCGCACTAGCTGCCGGTGCACCAGTAGGCATTTTATTGCATAATGGTTATGGCATTGGCAGTATCGGAATATTGATTTTTCTTATTGGTATAGCAGGCTTTATCTACGCCAAAAATAAAACTCCCTTAAAAGGAAATGCGGGTATACCGGGAGAATCATTCTTGAAGGTTTTAAAAGCAGTGAGTCCTTATGGTATTTGCCTTACATTAAGCGGTTTGGGCTTTGGTACAATTTCTACTTTTATTACACTGTACTATGCCTATTTACACTGGCAAAATGCGGTTTTATGTTTGTCTGTATTTAGCTCAATGTTTATTGTTGGTCGTATTTTATTTGCTAATTCAATAGATAAATATGGCGGCATGAGAATAGCGATATGCTGCATCGCCCTCGAAACTATAGGTTTGTTAATAATATGGTTGGCTTATGTACCTCATGTAGCATTAATAGGTGCAGGAGTTACAGGCTTGGGCTTTTCATTGGTGTTTCCAGCTTTGGGTGTTGAGGCTGTTAAAATAGTGCCCAGCTCAAATAAAGGGGCAGCACTTGGAGGCTATGGGCTTTTTTTAGATATTTCATTAGGTTTAACAGGGCCATTAGTAGGCGCGGTTGCAAGTCATTTCGGGATGACGTACATATTTCTGTTTAGTATGCTGATGGTTTTTACAGGTTTGGTTTTAGCACTTATCATCAATACCAGGAAGAAACAAATTGAAGTATCGGCCTAATGCTGTCATAAACAACATTAGACCGATACTCATTTATTGAATCACTAAAGATGTTTTAATACCACCTATAGCTATTCAATTATTTTACCTCCGCTAAATATTTATGTACAAAACTGATAGCCATTGAGCCTTCACCCACGGCGGCGGCTACACGATTCATAGCACCTGAGCGTACGTCGCCAGCAGCAAAAATACCGGGACAGCTTGTTTCAAGTAGATACGGGTCACGAGATTCTTTCCATATTTTGGTAAAATCTTCATATACTTTTAAATCTCTGCCGGTTTCTAAAAATCCCTTATCATCTTTTATAATATCTAATTGTATCCACTCGGTAAAAGGCTTTGCGCCAATAAAAATATATAGTGCTGATGCCGGGCACGTTTGTTGTTCTTTAGTGTCGATATTGCATAATACAAGCTCTTGTAATTGCCCATCACCTTTTGCCTCAACAATCTCCATTCTGCCAAGTACAAATATGTTCCTGGTTTCATTGATCTGGTCAATAAGGTAAGCCGACATGGTACTTGTTAAATCCGCCTTGCGTATAATAATATATACTTTACTCGCGAACTTAGATAAGTACATGGCAGCCTGCCCGGCAGAATTTCCGCCGCCAACTACATATACCTCTTTATCTTTGCAGGCGGTGGCTTCAGTCATGGCTGCTCCGTAGTAAACACCAGCACCGGCAAAGTCTGGTATGCCTTTGGTTTCCAGTCTACGGTAATCAACACCGGTAGTAATAATAATACTGCGGGTATCTATACAATTACCATCCTCCAGCATTATTTTTTTGTAGCCATCTTTTTGTAATATAGAATTTACAGATCGGGGAGATAAAAATTCAGTACCTAAACGTGTGGCCTGCGTCATGGCACGCCGGGTAAGTTCTGAACCACTGATCCCGGTAGGGAAGCCTAGATAGTTTTCTATCCGGCTGCTGGTACCTGCTTGTCCACCTGGCGCCCTGCGTTCAATCATCAACGTTTTTAATCCTTCTGATGCGCCGTAAACACCTGCAGCAAGCCCCGCGGGGCCGGCACCAATGATCACCACATCATACATGTCATTTTTGAGCTCAGGGTTAAGGCCTATCTTATCAGCTATTTGCGCGATAGTAGGCTTAACCAGATGCGATCCATCTTCAAAAAATACAACCGGCAAATCTTTAAGTGTTAGCTTGTTAAGTGCTAACTTTTCCTCAGCTCTTTCTTTAAGCTGTACATCAAACCATTGATACGGTACCAAATTACCGGCAAGGAAATCCTTGATATCATGCGATAAACCGGAGTATTGATACCCCAATACTTTTATTCCTTTAAAATCAGGTTGGTAAGTGCTTAACCAGTCATCCAGTAAACCATCAATTACGGGGTAAAGCTTCTCTTCGGGTGGATCCCATGGCTTAACCAGGTAATAATCCAATTGAACAGTATTGATTGCCTTAATAGCCGCGTCAGTATCAGAATAGGCGGTGAGCAATACCCGTTTAGCATTTGGGTAATACTTTATTGCCTGCTCCAAAAAATCCACACCCTCCATCTCGGGCATACGTTGATCCGACAGGTACATGGCAACTGTTTCGCCTTTATTCTTTAATTCAAGCAGGCTATCAAATGCTTCTTGTATAATTGTAGTGCTTAAAACTCTATAGGTATCGCGATACTTATTTTTCATGTCGCGAGTAAGCGCCCGCAATACGTGGGCATCATCATCAATACAAAATATTATAGGGAGACTCATTTAGTTTTTGTTGTTAATATATTATCCATCAATTGGGAAACAAACAATAAAGGCCGTTCTGCCCGGTACCGACTGTACCTTGATCGAGCCGCGATGTTGTTTTACAATTCGGCGTACCACATCCAGGCCAAGTCCGGTTCCTTTGCCAATTTCCTTGGTAGTAAAAAAAGGATCAAATATTTGTGATTTAAAATCTTCCGGTATTCCGGGGCCATTATCAATTATCGATACTTCTACAAATGCACCGTCCTTTAATGTTTTAATTTCTAAAATGCCTTTTGCAGTTTCTTCCATGGCATCCAGCGCGTTATCCATTAGGTTAGTCCAAACCTGGTTAAGTTCGCCTATCATAGCTTTTACCGGTGGGAGAGTAGTGTCGAAATTCTTTACTATTTGTATATTGTTTTTATGAATTTTATGATGAAGCATGGTAAGTGTATTTTTTATGCCGCTGTGGATATCGGCATATTGCTTATCGTGCCCCTGATCCATATGTGTAAAATTCTTTACAGAGCCAACCAGGTCGGTAATTCGGCGCGATGCTTCTTCAATATCGGTTACCATTTTTTCGGTTACCATATTGCTGTTTATCCAGTTCATGATGTGCGAAATATAATCAGCCGGAATATGTTGCTTAAAAGCTTCAGCATCACTTACTTCAAAACCAAATTCTACAAAGTTTTCTGAAATTTCGGCCGCATTCTTTACCTCATGCGCATCCATCCAATCAATCATTTCATCTTCCAGTTCACTGCGCTCCATCATGGTTAATGTGGGTTGTTTTTTATCGTTTAAAACAACCCTGAGCATATCATTCACTATGTTGACCTGCTCCACGGTCATCTTCATTTCGATAATCTCTTTAAAAGTTTTAGGTGCACTTAGCAAATGCTGTTTAAGGGATGCAGCGCCACGCACTATTGCCGATGCCGGATTATTTAACTCATGCGCCAAGCCCGCGGATAGTTTACCCAATGCCATCATTTTTTCACTTTGTTGTTGCAAGGCGGTAAAATCGCGTATACGGCTTGCCATAACATGTACCAGGGCTTGTGTTAACTCAAAATGATTGGCAATCATTTCGGGCATTTTTGCTGCCGGAAAACTAAGTAACTGTGTGTTTTCTAATGCTTTAGCAAAACTAGGAGATGATTTAGCTCTTGAAAAAGGTAGATAGCCCGAAATGGTTTGTGCTTCAAAAACGGCCATCTCCCGCATCTCGTTATTTTGCATCATGTACATGCTTACCCGTCCATTTATAAAAATATTGGTAGCATTAATAGGTTGCCCCGGTTGAAATAGAAATTCGCCTTCCGGCAATATGCGCTGTTCGCTATTGTCAATCAACCATTTCAGTTGTTCCAGTGGGACTTCCTGCAGGGCTTCAAAAGATTGAAGTAATTCTGGTGTTACATTAATCATAATATGAAGGTAGGGAAAAGATCAGGTAAGAGCAATTTAGATTATTGATAGCTGAATTATATGAGACCTTGATGCGCTTTGTCATCTCTGGCTAATAAATTTTTTAATTGGAATGATTGTTCCAATATGGGCATATATTTGCGGAACGATTATTCCAAATATAAAAAAGTAATCATCATAAATAATGAAAAAATTAGAAAATAAAGTAGCCGTTGTAACAGGCGCATCAAAAGGTATTGGTGCAGGTATTGCTAAACATCTAGCTGCAGCAGGTGCAAGCGTAATTGTAAATTATTCATCAGCAAAAGAAGGTGCAGATAAAGTAGTTGCAGAAATAACAGCCAAAGGCGGAAGAGCCGTAGCGGTACAGGCCAACGTATCAAACGAAGCTGATATTACCCGGTTATTTGAAGAAACAAAAAAGGTTTTTGGTCAAGTTGACATTTTGGTGAACAACGCAGGTGTTTACCAGTTTGGCGGAATAGAGGAAATTACAGCGGTTGATTTCCACAAACAATTTGATACTAATGTACTTGGCTTGTTATTAACTACACAAGGAGCCCTAAAGAATTTCAATGCAAATGGTGGCAGCATCATCAACATCGGCTCGGTTGTTAGCAATATAGCGCCTCCGGGCAGTTCAATTTATACCGCTACAAAAGGTGCTGTTGATGCTATTACTCATGTATTGGCAAAAGAACTTGGCGGCAAAAAAATACGCGTAAACTCCATCAATCCGGGTATGGTTGAGACAGAAGGCACGCATACCGCTGGCTTTATTGGCAGCGACTTTGAAAAAGAGCAATCACGTACCGCACCACTTGGACGTATTGGTCAGCCTGATGATATTGCAGATGTAGCTGTATTTCTTGCATCTGAAGATTCACGTTGGTTAACAGGCGAAATATTGCTTGCAGGTGGTGGCGTAAGGTAATACTCGTTACTTTAACAGGAAATAATTTAAAATGAATAGCTTTGCTTTAATTAGCAAGGCTATTCCCGGTTATGGCAAGAACAAAAGATTTTGATGAGAACGAGGTGTTGAGCAAAGCGATCCAAATTTTTTGGCACAAGGGGTACAATGGTACGTCCATGCAGGACCTGGTGGATGGCCTGGGCATTAGCCGGTCGAGTTTGTATGATACTTATACCGATAAGCACACCTTGTTTGTAAAGGCGCTGGAAAGTTATCAAAATTCGGGTAGCGGTAAAATTCAGGAAATTATCAATAATTCAGGATCAGCAAAAGCAACCATAATTCAGTTACTAGAATTTGTTACTAATGAATTGCTATGCGATAAGCAACAAAAAGGCTGTTTTATGGTGAACGCCGAAGTTGAAGTAGCACCCCATGATACAGAAATAAATAATCTGGTTTGCAAAAACGACCAGCAAATGGAAGACGCTTTTTTCTTGGTGATCAAAAAAGGCCAGGATAACGGAGAGATTAAAAAGAATCAGGATGCGAGAGCGTTATCGCGGTTTATCTTCAATACCGTGAAAGGCATCCGGGTAACGGCAAAATCTACAAGCGATAGGGCTGTATTTGATGACATTATTAAATTGACCGTATCAGCTCTTGATTAAGGCTGCCGCGCTGGAAAGACAAAGCCCACAAACATCAAAAATATTTTCTTAAAATAAACCTAATATTCAGCTTAGTACAGCAAGATTGTTAATATCTTAATAACTTATCTAAACCCTATGTCTGTAATTACGTCTAAATGACAAAAACGCATTTGAGCGAACTACCAATTTATGAAAACTCTTTTTGTTGCAGACGATAATGAACTTGATTTGCGGATCATCAGGCTAAATTTGGCAAGAAACGCGGTATTTGGTCATGTGCTATATTTTAATGATGGGAAGCCTTTGTGGGATTATATTAAATCCAATATAGATGATGCAGTTAATCTTCCGGATGTTATATTCCTTGACCTCAAGATGCCTGAAATGGATGGTTGGAGCGTTTTAGAATCCCTGGAAAAAAATTATGCTCGTTTACCTAAACCTATTTCCGTTTACATCATATCAACATCAATAGATATTACTGAAAGACGTGAGGCGTTGAGTTACCATTTTGTGAAAGAGTTTATTTCAAAACCATTATATCGCGACAAAATAATTTCGATAGCTAAAGGAGAAGAGCATTCTACGAGGGTTTTTTGAATCATTATAATTGAGTTCCATAATTCCGTATTTTCGATTAATGGATGAATTTTGGTCGGTTTTAGGAAATTACTATAATTTAACAGACGAGTCAAAGAACTTGTTAGGTAAATTGATGAGAAAAACAACACTTCAAAAAAATGAAATATATTTGTACGAGGGAGACATTCCTAAAAACGCGGCCTTTATTAGGCAAGGATTATTATCATATTTTTATAGTGATCAGAATGGCAATAAAGTAATAAAAAGATTTTTTTCGGAAAATAACTTCGTTGCCTCAACATCAGCCTTAATAAATAAATCACCAAGTATGTTTACTATCCAAGCATTGGAAGAAACGTTAATTTATCAATTTAATTTTAATAAATTTCTCGATTTGGTTAGTAGCAATCATGAGATTGCTTTGTTTTATATTAAGTATCTGGAAAAAAATTGGATAACAAATAAAGAGCTTCAGGAGATTACATTAAAACAGCAGACGGCCAAACAAACGCTATTTAGATTTTCTTAAGAAAGATGCTCATATTGTTTCACGATTAAAACAGCATCATATAGCTTCTTTCTTAGCAATTACACCTACACAACTTAGTCGTATCAGGGGTGAGATTTAGCCAATTCCATCAACATATGTAAATTTTTTTAAGTATTTCGAAGATTAGATTTGTGCCCAAACGATATGTAATATGGAATACACAATTTTAATTTTAGTAAACGCAACAAACCAATGGCTATCATTATCCCGCGAAGATCGGGACAGCTTTGTTGAAAGGGAGCTACAACCGGTTTTTAAAAAATTTAGCTCGTCATGTAAGATCCGGTTATTCGATTCAGATTTCACACATTCTACAGTTTCGGATTTTTTAATTATTGAAACAGATAATTTAAAGGAGTATGGCTATTTAATAGGTTATTTAAGAGAATCCAAAACTTTTGCCATTCCTTATTTTGAGATAAAAGATTTAATTATCGGAGTGAATAATAATTTCCGGGGTTCTTTAAATATACAGAACATAACTGCTAATTTATTTTAAAATCAACCTATGTTCGGTGTTCCCACCACAGGTGTTCGGAAGATGATATTTGCTTCGTTTCTAATAATCTTTTTATAAAAAGTGATTTGTCATCCTGAGCATAGCGAAGCATCTGTACGGGGGTAAACTACTTTACAGATTTCGGGCTATTGTTCTTAATGTATTTTTCTTTATAGTTGTCAATTTATATGAGCCAATGTAAAAATATTATAATCAGGATTTTCTTTATTTGTTTCTAGTGATTGAAGAAAGTTAAATTTCGTCAATAGTTTAGTTGAATGCTGATTTTCGTTGTGAGTAAAAGCTACTATTTTTTGAAACTGCAATGTCTGAAAAGAATAAGCAATAACTTCCTCTGCCGCTTCTTTCATTATTCCTTGGCTTTGGAATTTTGTCATAAGCTCATACCCAATTTCGCAACTATTTTTTTCGTCTGAAAAGTTAAAAAGACAAATTGTCCCAACAAATGTTTTTGTTTTCGTCAGAGTAATTACCCAATAAATGGAATTGTTCTTTTTAATGTTATCATTAACCTTGTTGATAAAGTTTATTGCATCTTCAATTGTCTTACTTGGTTCTCTGTCAAGATATTTGTTTATTTCTGTGTCAGAACGCAAAGTAAAAATATTTTGCTGGTCATCAGTTGATAATTGTCTAAGAGTGAGCCTTTCAGTTGTCAAAATTGGGAAAGGTGTGAAATTTCTGTTTGCCATTTTGCCTTATTTACTTTGTCTAAGTTGTGACTGTCATAGCCTGACTGCTAACTCAAATATATACGAAAGTTTGAAATAAATTTTATGGGTAAAATTAACTATTATCACTGATTTTATAGTGGTTTAAAAATATCTTTAAAAGAGTAAAGCCCTAACAATGAATATGTTAAGGCTTTTAATTTTACTCTCCGTACCCAGCGCCGGAGTCGAACCGGCACGGTTTCCCACAGGTGTTTGAGACCAGCGCGTCTACCAATTCCGCCAGCTGGGCTTGCATGCTGAGAGTGGATTAGTTTCTCAGTAGCGGGCTGCAAATGTATCTAAACTCTCTTTAATTCGCAATAGATATTTTTGTCTAAAATAAATATTTGCAATATCATTCAGCCGGCTTTCTTTAGCTGTATCATCCAAAGTCACGTAATCAGTGGTTAACGCTAATAATTCCTCGTTCATATCGCCCTCAATGGCAAGCACTTCCGCGGTTATTGATCCTAACTCCGTTGCACTGTCAATTTCCATTATCCTTTCATTAATGTCCATCATTTCCATTAAAAAATCTGCAGGTAATTGTGGTTTTGCACCTTCCGAAACCAAATTATGGAGCCTTAAAATGTATTCCAGGCGTTTTGCAGGGTTGGCAAGGGTTTGGTAAGCCTTATTATTTAGCGTAGATAATTCTAATATTTCCTGCTGTTTCGCTTCGTTTTCATTTGCATAAAAGTCAGGGTGGTATTGTTTGCTTAATTGGTAAAATTTCTTTTTTACATCCGCATCATTCAAATTGAATGCTTCAGGCAATCCATAAAAATCAAAATAATTCATGTTGCAAAGTTACGTAACGTGTCCAATTATACTAATCAGTATTAAACCAAATCGTGTAATTAGTGTCTGTTCATAAAATTTTACATCTTTGCTTAATAATACAAACTACTATGCTTTTTGAGAAAATGCGGCAGAAGCCGTTCTTTATACTTGGCCCATGTGTAATGGAAAACCAGGAATTACTATATACCGTTGCTGAAAAAGTTGCTGAAATTGGCCAGAAATACGATATTCCTGTTGTATTTAAATCATCGTTTGATAAAGCTAACCGTACATCCATTCATTCATATCGCGGCCCAGGACTTGAAAAAGGTATGGAGATGTTATTGAAAGTAAAAGAACGTTTTGGCCTGCCGTTGCTTACCGATATACATGAAAGTTACCAGGCAGCCTTAGTAGGCGAGGTGGTTGATATTTTGCAGATACCGGCCTTTTTATGTCGCCAAACCGATCTTTTAGTCGCGGCAGCAAAAACAGGTAAAATTGTTAATATTAAGAAGGCGCAATTTTTATCAGGCGCGGATATGTTTTATCCCGCACAAAAAGTAATTGAAGCAGGCAATAACCAGGTTATATTGACCGAACGCGGTAATATGTACGGTTATAATAATTTGGTGGTTGATTTTAGAAATATTCATGATCTGAAATCATTCGGCCATCCGGTTTGTATGGATTGCACGCACTCGGTACAACGCCCTGGCGCTGCTGGTGGTAAAACCGGTGGCGACCGTACATTTGTACCTATGATGGCACTTGCTGCTAAAGCTTTCGGTGCCGATGGTTACTTTATGGAAACCCACCCCGATCCGGATAACGCGCTTAGTGATGGACCGAATATGGTGAAATTACATAACCTTGAAGAAGTGATAAAACCATTATTAGGATAGTAATATGGCTATGAGGGATATTGCCAAACGAGTTTTTGATATTGAAATAGAATCGTTAAAGCATGTGGCGGGTTTGCTTGATGAAAAGTTTACGCAAGCAGTTGAAGCTATTTTAAAAACGAAAGGCAAACTGGTTGTTATTGGCATTGGTAAATCCGGGCATATCGGCAGAAAAATCGCTGCTACATTATCAAGCACAGGCACGCCAAGTTTTTTCCTTCATCCCGGAGAAGCTTTTCATGGCGATTTGGGAATGGTGGGAGTGAATGATATTATAACGCTTATTTCATACTCCGGCGAAACAGAAGAAGTTTTGAAAATTATTCCATTTCTAAAATGGAATAAAAATCAAATTATTAGCATTACGGGCAATCCCAACTCAACTATAGCAAAAAACAGCGACTATCACCTTAATATCAGCATAACCCGCGAAGCTTGCCCGTTGGCATTGGCGCCAACATCATCAACAACAGCTACACTGGTAATGGGCGATGCACTAGCGGTTGCTTTAATGGAGTCGCGCCAGTTTCAAGAAGAGGATTTTGCCCGTTTTCACCCAGGCGGCAGGCTAGGGCATAAGTTATTGGCTAAGGTGAAAGATTTGATGCGCTCAGATAGCCTGCCATACATCTCAAAAGACGCTTCATTTACCGAATTATTGCTTTCAATGTCTGAAGGCCGTTTGGGGATGGTAATAGTTGGTAATAAGGATTTTTTTGAAGGAATTATTACTGATGGTGATTTACGAAGAGCTTTATTGAAAAATGCCGATACATCAAAATTAAGCATTGTTGATATGATGACACGCAACCCGGTAATAGTTGGCGGCGATGAATTTATTAAGCAAGCCGAAAGCCTAATGATTGAAAAAAAGATAACAACTATATTAGTTGGGTCTGAAGTAGAAAGAAGTATTATTGGCGTATATCAAATATTTAATTGATAAAAATAATCTATAAACTTTGATAAGTTTGTGATGTTATTAAAATCAAAACCATAAATTTCTAATTTTGTTACACACATACCTGTTGTTTAATTTTTTGATATTGCAAATTTTTAACAAATGCTGGGTTTAACTATTCTACGATAAGAAGAAGGAAAAGTATGATCCACAGATACGCAACGTTTATTAAGGCTGTTAACCTCACTACTGATTATTTAATTCTAAATATCAGTATGGTAATTTCATATGTTGTAATTGATAAATCGTCATACATATGGATTAATAATAAAAATTACCTTCCGATAGTACTTGTATTCAACCTTATTTGGCTACTGGCAGCCAATATAAGTGGTTTGTATGAACAGGTATTAAATAAGGATTCCATTAATACTTATCGGGGGGTTATTAAAACCTATTTTATTTTTGTGAGCTTTATATGTTTTACTATTATAATACTCATAGGTACAAAACCATACTTTGTAACCCGCGAATATCTTTTTTATTCTCTTGCGCTGTTTGGGTTTTTACTCGGGTTATGGAAACTTATATTTCTGGGTATACGCAAAAGCAATCGCCGTTCTTTATTTGATACCAGAAATGTGGTTATAATAGGCGGTGGGAGGATCGGATATGATCTTTATCAATTTTTTAACAACAATGCTGAGCGTGGTTATAACCTTATAGGCTTTTTTGATGATGCGCCCGAACGGGTTAAAGAGAGAAATTTATACTTAGGCAAAACAGATGAGTGTATTGATTATGTAATTGCCAATAATGTCGACGAAATTTTTTGCACGCTGCCAAACTCTAAAGCTGATACTATTGAGCGATTAATGCTTGATGCCGATAAAAACCTGATACGCTTTAAGTTTGTACCTGAATATTACGATTACGCGAAAAAACCAACTTATATACAAAGCTTTGGCCATATCCCGATTATATCTGTACGGCCGGAACCGCTTGAAAATATGTTGAACCGGTTTTTAAAACGATCATTCGATACTATTTTTTCGATACTTGTTATTGTGTTTATATTTAGTTGGCTGTTTCCAATATTGGCCATAATTATTAAGCTACAATCAAAAGGACCTGTCTTTTTTGTGCAAATACGCTCTGGCCGTGATAACAAGCCTTTTAAATGCTATAAATTCAGGAGCATGAGGGTTAATGATGAGTCGGATAAGAAGCAAGCTACACGCGGCGATAAACGTATTACATTGATTGGTGCTATTATGCGCCGTACGAGTATTGATGAGCTCCCACAGTTTTTTAATGTGCTGCGCGGAAATATGTCTGTTGTCGGGCCTCGTCCGCACATGATAAGCCATACCGAACAGTACTCTCAGCTTATTGATACCTTTATGGTAAGGCATTTTCTAAAACCAGGTATTACCGGTTGGGCACAGATACGTGGCTTAAGGGGGGAAACCAAAAATACCGAAGATATGCTGGCGAGAGTGGAAGCTGATGTATGGTATCTTGAAAACTGGTCGTTTCTGCTTGATCTTAAGATCGTTTTTCTGACATTTTTTGGTACTATCAGAGGTGATAAAAATGCATTCTAATGCCTGTTTTTTATGATCAGCTTAAGCGAAATGTATCACTCGATAAAACACCAAAACGAATTATTTCAATTGTACCATCGCAAACAGAACTGTTGTTCTATTTAGGTTTGGCTGATAATATTATTGGGGTTACTAAATTTTGTACTCATCCATATCATCAAACTAAACATACAACCAAAATTGGAGGCACTAAACAGCTAAACATTGAATTGATACGGGAATTACAACCAGATCTGATCATTGCCAATAAAGAAGAAAATGAACGAAGCCAGGTTGAAGATTTAATGAATATTTGTCCGGTTTGGATAAGTGATATTGATGATTTAGCCGGAGCGCTTGCAATGATTGAGGATGTAGGAGCGATAGTTAACCGGGAAGTTGAAGCAAATACACTTGTAAAATCTATTTCAAATCAATTTAATGCCTTAATCAAAGTTGAGAAATCACTGACCGTAGCTTACTTAATATGGCGTAAACCATATATGGTAGCAGGGGTTGGTACATTTATTAACAGTATGTTGCGATTGTGCGGTTTTACTAATGCTTTTGAATTAAACAGATACCCACAGGTAGATGTTGAAATGCTTGTAAATGCTAACCCTGATTTGATTTTTCTATCGTCGGAGCCATTTCCTTTTACTGAAAAACATATTGAGGAATTTAAAGCAATTTTGCCAAATGCAAAGATTGTTTTAGTTGATGGCGAAATGTTTTCGTGGTACGGTAGCAGGCTATTATTGACACCAAGATATTTTTCATCGGTGATTGAATCGTTAGTTTAAAATTAATCAGACTAGCGTACAGGTATTTACCACAAATACTTAAATAAATTTTATTGTTTACCAATTTAAGCTATCTTTGCACCTCACAAAATCCTAATGCGGAAGTGGCGTAATTGGTAGCCGCACCAGACTTAGGATCTGGCGCCGCGAGGCGTGGGGGTTCGAGTCCCTTCTTCCGCACAGAAGCCCTGTATGTAATAATACGGGGCTTTTTATTAAAAAAACTACAGGTAGCCATGTATCATAATTAAAGAATTAACCTACTCGTTTCTTCTGATAAATTTTATTAATCTCGGAAAATATCTTGCAGAATTATCTGCAAAGCCCATGTGGGCCGCATCTGGTACCATATACCATTGCGCATTAGGGAATCTTGTACTTAAATTCTTTACCTGTTCGCTGCTTATAATGAAATCGTATTGCCCTGCAATAAGTAATACCGGAACTTTTACCTGTGGAACCATTGACATGTAATTTAACGAAAAGGTTGAAGGCCCAATTTTTCGGGCTATTTCGTAATTCTTATGTGCTTTTGTTCTCCGGAGATAATCCGGAAGCGAATCTAATCTTACTACAAAATTTCTTTCGAATGTGCTGTCAAAAGCTTTTTGGTAAAGGTTGGTGTCATATGTTATACCTTTAGTTTTATTTTGAATTATATTATGATATTGCTTCAATGCATTTAATAAACTATCAGTTTCCCTACTTGCCAATCCATATCTTTCACCAAAATCTTTTTGAGAGGGGTTCATGTCCGAAAATATCATTCCTTTAACATTATCCGGGTATTTATAAGTATAAGCCAGCGCCAACAATGCGCCGTAAGAATGGCCGTATATGAAAAACTTATCAAGCCCCAATCCTTTTCGCACCTGTTCAATTTCATCAACATAGCGGGAAACTTTCCAGATAGAAGTATCGTTCAATTGTTCTTTTGTTGGGTCTTGGGAAAAATAGGAGCCAAACTGGTCGTAGTAATAAATGGTTATGCCATTTTTTGGTAGGTATTTTGCGAATATTTCAAAATTTTCGTGCGTGATAGCTGGACCACCATGCAACAGTAAAACATTGATTTTCCCATCACCAATCTTTTGTGTCCACACCCAAAACTTGCCGTCGATTAAGATTTTCTTAACACCCGGTGCATTTTCTTTTTTGTAATAAGTGCTGTCCTTTTGCTGGCATTTGCTAATTATAGGCATAGCAAGAAGGCTAAATAACAAAATGTAAATTAAATTTTTGGCGTTCATGGTGTGGTTTTTTTATTTATGACTGATAAAACGCCACGCAGGTTACAGTGCATTGATATTTTTTATCGCAATGCGGCGTCACACGATTTGCTGAACCCATTGACTTCGCCAGGCCGGTGCCTCGAAGGGATCTGCGAAATACTGTGTTTCGTGCACAACCCTACCATTGCGGAACTCCATAATGCTAACTGTGTATGCTGGTCGCTCCTCGTAAGTAATTATATATTCTGTGGTCCAGAGATCGCCTTTTCCGAGAATGCGCTTGACATTGAATCCCGATGGTTTACCTGGGTGATGACTCCGTAAGGCTTGCAAATTGCTTCGACCGAGGATTCGTTCGCCTGACTGGGGATAATCACATATGGCATCATCATCATAAATATCATGTTCCGCGTTTGCATCGCCAACGGCCGACGCATGCCAGTGCGCATTCAGGGCCTCACGTATCTGTTCTTCTTCAACAGACAGCTTCAGTCGTTTTATTTTTCCACTCATGTTTTATTTGTTAAGTATATTTTGACAATATATAGAATGTCTCCAAGGTGCTATAATTCCTTGCAAAACTTCTGCACTATAAAAAAACGGTCAATTTGGCTGGGTTTAGTGATGCGATAAAAACATCAATTATATGTTAATGTTTTTTATAAAAATATTTTTTGTGTAATGTCCAATTATTTCAATCTCAATCATTATTGAGGTATAAAACAAAAAATATCAACAAAAAATGGAACCAAGAATCAATTTTTTCGCAAAAGGAGCGGACGCAATGAAAGCAATGTATGGTTTAGGCGCCTACCTGGCTAAATCACCAATTGAACAAAAGTTATTGCACCTGCTTTACTTCCGTGTATCTCAAATTAACGGCTGTGCCTATTGTCTGGATATGCACTCAAAAGATTTACGCGCGGTAGGCGAAACAGAACAACGGCTGTATATGCTTGATGCCTGGCGCGAGGGGACCGTATATACCGATCGGGAACGCGCTGCTCTTGCTTTTGCCGAAGGTGTTACCAAAACTCATGTATCTGATGAGGTATATGTCGCTGCTGCTGCCGAATTTACAGAACAGGAACTTATAGACTTAACCGTGGGTATTATAACAATTAACAGTTATAACCGCGTTAATATTGCTTTCCAAACACCGGGAGGTAGTTATCGGCCCGGGCAATTTAAGTCGTAATAACCAGCTTAGTCTAACATAATTAATATAAATTCACACATCAATTAAAAATCATGAACAAGAATCAGGCAAATGAATTCGTTTTTTTATTCCGTCAACCGGCTTTAAATCTAAGCCCGGAAGGACAGGGAGAGCTCCAAAAAAAGTGGATGGATTGGGTTGGTGGCATTGCCGCGCAGGGAAAATTAGCCAGCAACGGCATCCACTTAGCAGCAGAAGGTAGTGTATTAAAAGCCGGCGGTGTAGTTACCGATGGCCCTTTTGTAGAGATCAGGGAAATATTGGGAGGCTTTATAGTGGTTAAAGCTGATACGATGGATGATGCCATCACCCTGGCTCACGGCTGTCCGGGCATTGATGTAGGCGGCAGTGTAGAAATCAGAACCGCATTCGCATAACACCTCTTTTTTTTGAAACCCCGGCTGGCTTATCCGGTTGGGGTTTAATTAGCAAATGGAACAGTATCAGGCAGCATTAAAACATTTATTTAAGCAGGAATTCACCAAAATGGTAGCGGTAATAAGCAAGCTATATGGTTTGCAGCATATTGAAATTGCCGAAGATATTGTAACCGAAACTTTTTTAGTGGCTACCGAAACCTGGGAACATAAAGGCATCCCGCTTAATCCGGCAGCGTGGCTTTATACCGTGGCCAAGCAAAAAACGTTGCAGCATTTCAGGCGCAACAAAATTTACACCGAAAAGATAATGCCCCGGCTAAATCAGCAGCAAGAACAGCACGAAGAAATGGCCGAATTGAATTTCTCATACCAAAATATTAAGGATAGCCAGCTACAAATGTTGTTTGCGGTTTGTACCCCGTTAATTGCCAGCGAGGCACAGATAGGCCTGGCTCTGCGCATCCTGTGTGGTTTTGGGATTGATGAAATTGCCGAGGCATTTTTATCTAATAAAGAAACCATTAACAAACGTTTATTCCGTGCTAAGGAAAAGCTCCGGAATGAAAAGATACAATTAGAACTCCCGCCTGAAAGTGAAATTCCCCGGCGATTGGATAATGTGCTACACATCATTTACCTGCTTTTTAGTGAAGGCTACTATTCCAAAACTCAAAATGAGATACTGCGAAAGGATTTTTGTATTGAAGCCCTGCGATTAGGGTTAATGCTGACTGAATACGACAAAACCAATCTGCCTAAAACCAATGCTCTTATAGCACTTATGTGTTTCCACGCTTCGCGATTTAATGCCCGTCAAACCGGCCAGGAAGCCCCAACACTTTACGAGCAACAAAATGTGACGTTATGGGATCAGGAATTAATCAATCAGGGTGTACATTTCTTAAATTTATCTGCTCAGGGAAACGAAATTACATCATATCACTTAGAAGCCCGTATTGCCTACTGGCATAGTCAGAAGCAGGATACACATGAAAAGTGGGAAAGTATTTTGCAGTTATATAATCAGCTTTTGTTGATTAACTATTCGCCCATGGTGGCACTAAACCGTACTTACGCTTTATACAAAGCTAATGGCCAGCATGCGGCTTTAATAGAAGCCGAGAAACTGAAACTGGAACATAACCATTTTTATTACCTGTTACTAGGCGAACTATATAAAACCATTGACAACGCGAAGGCCAGAAACAATTATGAAAATGCCAAAGCCTTAGCTAAAACTCAAACCGAGAAAAAGGGAATTCAGGAAAAGATAGATCAACTTGGTTAAAATTTGTTTTTTACCAGTTATAACTTTTTAATGATTCATGATATTTATCCGGGTCAAACTTGTACAGATCGGGTGATTTATGAGCTCCGCCTCTTCGCACGTTATCTGATTTTATTAATATCCCAAACTTCATTACCCGCCTGTAAAAATTACCACGATTTAATTTAATGCCTAATATAGCTTCATATAAGCGTTGTAATTCTGTTAGTGTAAACTCTTCGGGTAATAAATTATAACCTATTGGTTTATATATCAGCTGTTCGCGTAATACTTCTAAAGCTTTTTTTAGTATTAATGTATGATCCATTACCAAATTTGGGAGCTCCTCAACATTAACCCATTTGCAAGCGTCGGAGAATTCATCGGTTACGGGCACTACTGCGGTATAATCAACCAATGCATAATAACTGGTTGAAATAAAACGCTGTTTATGCCACAGGTCATCAGGATATTCTGTAAAAAATGCCTCCGACCTATTAACATCACCAAACGTAGCAAATTGCTGTAAAAAGATGTTATCGGCACCGGTGCGTTCCTTTAGTACCCGTTTAACAGCATCATTTACGTTTTCATTTTTACGAACATATCCACCGGGTAATATCCAATCTTTACCATCATTAATTTGTAGCAGTAATACTTTTAATTGAGTATCATGAAAGCCAAAAACCACATTATCTACAGATAGATGTGGTATACACGTAGCCCAAAGCTCTTCACTATTTTTCAACACACGTTCAGATATCATCAGCGCTTTTGATTATTGGGGCTAAAGTAATGATTATAATAAATAACCATCACCTCAAATGTGATGTGTTTGTTCACAGCAACGCGAATTATCTGTCAATATATAGTCTCAGTTTTTAAAAACCCGTTAAATCTTATTCTTATGCATTTTCCTTTTTGTAGGCTAACCACATATAAAGCGGTACACCCAACATCAGCATTAAAAAGCCATAGTATACGGCATCCTTACCGGTTCCGGCAATCATCCACATGGTATAAATGAAAGCCAAAAAAGTAAGGATAAGGGCAGCTGTCCATCCACCCGCTATTTTTTTTCTGGCACGGATAATAGGGTAGGCGGCAACTGAAAAAAGAAAGGGTATAAGCGAGGTTAATGTTGCAAATAACAAGAAAAATTTAAATTGCTCAACTAAACCCTTGGTGTAATTCATCCCTATAAAAACAGATATAACTATGGCATTAAGTAAAATGCCAAAATAAGGAGCTCCTTTTTTGTTCAACTTGCCAAAAATAGGAGGGAATAATTTGTCAGTTGCAGTGGCATAAGGGACCTGTCCCTGCACCAATATCCACCCATTTAATGCACCAAATGCTGCAATTGCAACTCCTCCACTAACCCAATAACGGGCACTGTTTCCATAAATAATAGCGGCTGCATCAGCATAAGGCGTAACCGAATGCTCCAACGTGTATGCTGGTATCATCGCCATTACACTAAAGCTACCTAAAATATAAACCGTTGCGGTAATAAGTAATCCTAAAACGGTTGCTCTTGATATAGTTTTTCCGGGATTTGTAACATTGCCAGCCGGAATAGTTGCGCTTTCTATTCCCAGGTACGAAAACATAGTCATAGCCCCCGTAGTTCCAATTGCGGTTAATACAGAGCCACCGCTATTATTGAATGGTAAAAAGTAATTGAATTTTATGAAAAACAATCCTCCAACTGCAACAAGTAACAATGGGGTTATCTTTAATATTGTAGTGATCAATTGAACCTTTCCGCTCGTAACAACACCTCGACTATTAATATAAGTGAGTAGCCAAAGCATAGATAATCCTGTGATTACGGCAACCGTTGTGTTTGTTAGCAAGATGGGAAAGAAAGTGCTCATAGCACCGATAAACGATATGACAAGGCTGGTTAAACCACCACAATTAGATATAAAATATCCCCAGGCCATTAAAAAACCTGCAAAATCGCCCAGACCGCTTTGCGAATAGGCGTATGGCCCGCCTGTGCCATGCGGCAATAGTTTGCTTAAATTAGCGAAAACCTTGGCCAGAAAGAATGATCCTATTCCGGAAAATAACCAGCCTAATAAACTAATGCTGCCAAAGGAAGCCATTAGTGTAGGCATTAAAAATACGCCCGCACCAATCATATTGCCCACAACTAATGAGGTGCTTGTCCATAAGCCAATTTTGTTTTTTGTTGAGGGTTCGGCCATATTATTTAATTGAATATCGGAATTTATTGATTTTCCTTTAATTAATTAAACTTTATTAAAGCCTTGATCTCAGAGTACTAATTGGCTAAATAACCTGTTTGTGGTTTCTTCCGCGTCAACGCATAAACCCGGGTGTACTTTTGATGTTTGTAGTACGGTACTCCGTGTAGCAGTTAACCAACGGAAACGCGAAGGCATATCTAATTTAGCTATTGGCCCGCCATTCGCATCAGCAGAACAAATGCGCTCAAAAGAACACAAGTGCTCCTTTAATTCATCCATATCCAGGTAATCGGAGAAGGCTTGCAAGCGTTGTTCATCCAATATATACAACATCTTCAAATACTTTTGCCTGGCACAGTACAGGATGATCCCGATGTTCAGGAATTCCTCGCGTTCAACCCTCGGCATCACGCGTATTACAGCGTACTCAAATAGGGTTCTGTTGTGCATGTTGTGCTTCGTTTACAAAAACAGCTGAGTTAGCTATCCTGGTTATTAAAAAATGCGCATAAGCTGCACGGTGTTCTGCCACTGATTCAAACTCATCTATCAGCCATTCATCGGGTATTAAATCTACAATATCATTAATAACGCTATCGGTAAGAATGGTGCGGAATTCGGCATCAACTTCACTCAATTCGGTGGCTTGAGATAACAATACATGATCTTTTACCTGTACAAACGGGCGTTTTGCTTGTTCTTCCCAGTTATGCCAGGAGTGATGGAAATATAATGCCGCGCCATGATCTATCAGCCATAATTCTTTATGCCATACCAACATATTAGTATTTCGGGCTGTGCGGTCGACATTAGTTAACAAACAATCCATCCACACAATTTGGGAAGCTAGTTTGGTATCTACTTTGGTAACTGTAGCATCGAAAGTGATTGCACCTTGCAAATAATGCAGGGCTAGATTTAAACCTACGCTGGCTTTTAGCAGGTCTTGTATTTCCTCGTCAGGCTCGGTTCGACCAAAGGCTTCATCTAAATAGGCGAAGACAACCTCGGGTACTTTAAAGCCAAGCTTGCGTGCGATTTCGCAGCCTATTAATTCCGCTATCAGTGCTTTAGTCCCCTGACCGGCACCTCGAAATTTCAGTACGTATAAAAAGCCATCGTCAGCTTCGGCAATAGCGGGTAGGGAGCCGCCCTCGCGTAAGGGCGTTACATACCGGGTTACATTAACAGTTCGTAAAATATCCTGCATAATTTCAGGATACTAAATTGCGATTTATTTTATGCAGATTATAATTTAGATTACAATTCTGGTTTGGAGGTACTGTTAACAATATAAATATCTTCATTCTTTGTAAGTACCATATTTTGTATATTTTTAAGCCATAATGGAAATCGTTAAAGACAATAAAAAAACCATCTGGGCATGGTGCATGTTCGATTGGGCAAATCAATCTTATAATATGGTTATTACAACAACCATATTCCCCTTTTATTACGTGTACTACACTACATGGCACAACCCTAATGGTGATGTTGTCACTTTTTTTGGGCATAAGTTCGTTAACACTGTATTATCAAATTTTGTGTTGGGGATTGCTTATTTGATCATTGTGTTAATGCTGCCGATACTTACCTCAATTGCCGATTACAAAGGGAATAAAAAGAGCTATCTGCAATTTTTTACCTGGCTTGGTGCATTGTCATGTGCAGGACTGTTCTTTTTTAAACCCGTTGAGCATGGGATACCAGCACTTGAAATGCCGCTAATATTTTTTGCACTTGCATGTATAGGTTATTGCGGCGGTTTTGTTTTTTATAATTCTTATTTGCCGCAAATTGCTTCAGAAGCTAAACAAGACAGTGTGAGCGCAAAGGGATTTATATATGGTTACGTGGGGAGTCTTGTTGTTCAAATGTGCTGTTTAGCTATTGTAGAGAAACCCACATGGTTTGGGATCGACCCTAAAAATGATTCTTTACCCGCGCGTATTACTTTTATTATAGTATTTGTTTGGTGGATGGGTTTTTCTATTATTCCATTCAGGTTATTACCTAAAGGTGAACCTAATCCCGGCAAACATAATTACAACGTATTAACAGGTGGTTTTAAAGAATTAATAAAGGTATTCCAAAAGGTAAAAACCATGCCATTGCTTCGTCGTTTTCTATCATCATTCTTTTTTTACTCTGTCGGTGTGCAAACTATTATGCTGGTAGCCGCACAGTTTGCATCAAAAGAATTGCATATGCCCGATGATACGCTAATCATTATTATTCTTATTATTTATGTGGTGGGCGTTATAGGAGCTGCAGGTATTTCCAAACTATCAGAAAAATATGGTAATGTGCGTACGTTGGTTTGGGTAGTAGGTGTTTGGACGATATTATGCCTTTCCGTTTATTTTATCACTAGCATTCCTGAGTTTTTTGTTGCCGCGGTGATAGTAGGTGCAGTAATGGGTGGGGTGCAGGCTATATCAAGATCGACTTACTCAAAATACCTGCCGCAAAATATTCCCGACACGGCATCATATTTCAGCTTTTACGATGTTACCGAAAAAAGCGCAATAGTAGTCGGCTTGCTTTGTTTTTCTTTGGTTGAAGCCATCAGTCATGAAATGCGTATAGCTGCACTTACGCTTGATCTATTCTTCCTGATAGGTTTTGGCTTGTTGATTTCATTATTTTATGCTGAAAAGAAAAAGAAGAATTTGCCAACTGCACCGCAGGCGGAGTTGGTAGAGGTTTAGATATAGATATATCGCAATGTGATACTTGTTGAGCCCCCTTTTGGATTGAAGAAGGCTCCAATCTCGCCCCATGGGTACTTTCTTTTTGTACCTATTTGTTGGGTTAACCAGTTGTTATATTTATCCAATCTTTTCAATTCTTTTTCTTGTGACCAATTGTCCCAGTTATCATCAGGTGAGTAATCAAATCCAAATATTATTGAATGGAGTTGTTCATGATTGAAAATTAAAATAAAATTAAAGCTGGAATCTCCGATATCAATATTTTTAATGTAATAATGCGTATAGCCATTTTCCATATCATTAATTGAAATATTCTCTTTGCCAAAAAAACTGATTAATTGCTCTTTTGTAGTGAATTTGGATATTCTAAAACGCTCAGAGATATTTATTTCTCCTTTATATCTGTCAATGATTTTATTTGTCAAAATAGTATCTGTTATTAATTACTCAAAAATATAAATCTTATTAGGTTATCAATATATCATATTACCCAAACTTTTTCTGAAATTAGCTGCCGATGAATTTAGAATTGTTTATTCCTTGTTTTGTTGACCAACTTTACCCTGAAACTGCATTTAATACTGTTAAGGTGTTAGAAAAAGCAGGTTGCAAGGTGAATTATAACCCCAACCAAACTTGCTGCGGTCAGCCTGCATTTAATGCCGGTTTTTGGGATGAGGCTAAAACAATAGGCAGTAAGTTTCTGAATGACTTTCCGGAAGAGAGCGTTATAGTAACACCATCTGCCTCGTGTACAGGTATGGTGAAGAGTTATTATAATGATCTATTCACTAATACCGTTCTGCACAATAAATGCCGCGCTATTCAGGGCAATATTTATGAGCTATCGGATTTCCTGGTGAATATATTGCAGTTTGATTATTTCGGCGCTGAGCTGGAAGGTCGCGCGGTGTATCATGATAGTTGCAGCGCCCTGCGTGAGTGCAAGATCAAGGAAGAGCCAAGACAATTATTGTCAAAAGTTTTAGGTCTTGAATTAGTTGAACTAAAAGATAATGATACCTGTTGTGGTTTTGGCGGTACATTTGCCGTTAAGTTTGAAGGCATTTCAACCGCGATGGCACAGCAAAAGGTTGACAATGCTTTAGCTGTAGGTGCTGAATATATTATCAGTACAGATGCTTCCTGCCTGTTGCAACTACAGGGCTATATCGACAAAAACGCGCTCCCGATAAAAACCATGCATTTGGCAGATGTTTTGGCACACGGGTGGGGTAACGTTTAAATTTTTCTTTCCATTTTTATCAATTGTTTTAGATAGCTTTACGTAAAAGGCTATTAAACAATGACAAAATCTAACCTAACCATCGCAAAACTCTATTTATTGTTGATAGCTGTTTTAGGCTGCTTCTCGTTATTAACGCAATTTTATTTAAGTATTGAAAGTGGTTTGGCCCCGCCGCATATTGTGTTTTTTAGATACTTTGCTTACTTTACCATAACTACCAATATACTTGTAGCCATAACCAGTGTTATGCTTTTGCTTGCGCCTAACTCTCGTTTAGGTGAGTTTCTTGGTCGACAAAAAACACTGACCGCGACAACATCTTATATACTGGTTGTAGGAATCATCTACAATGTTTTACTGCGTATTATATGGAAGCCAGAAGGCCTGCAATTAATTGTGAATGAATTACTGCATGCTGTTATTCCGATTCTTTTTTTAATCTACTGGCTGATTTTTGTTAGGAAAGATGAACTAAAATGGAATAGTGTATGGCCGTGGTTATTATATCCAATCATATATACTATTTATGTATTCATTTTTGGTGCGATCACTGGCTTTTATCCATATCATTTTATTGATCTCGCTCAATTGGGGCTTAAGACTACAATAATTAATGCTTGTGGTATCACCTTATTCTTTATCGCTATTTCTTTATTATTAGTCGGGATAAGCAAGCTGTATAAAAAGCCGGTTTGAATATAATAATGATTCTGCGGTATAATTGTTGCGCATATTTAATATGCATCCTTACCAAAGTTTAAATCACGACACCGGCGTCATCGCCTATCAAAATGGACCGGATCACATCGCTGTTCAGTTTAAAGATGGAACGATGTACTTATACACTAACAAGAGTGCTGGCCGGGATTCCATCAACCAAATGAAAAAACTAGCTAAGGCAGGAGCTGGGCTCACCACCTACATCAATCAGCATGTAAAAGACCGCTACGAGGCTAAAATCAAATAAATTAGTCATTTGGCTGACTAATATTTCGCTAAATAATCATAAATTCGCATCCATAAATAACAGATCACTTTGTAGGTGATTTAATAAATTACATTTTTTATAAAACATAAATCATAGTTGTAGATGATTAACATTACACTTCCAGATGGCTCTGTTCGTGAATACGACAAGGGCATCACTTCCGCGCAAATAGCCTTATCAATTTCTGAAGGTTTAGCAAGAAACGTATTAGCAGCCGAGGTTGACGGCCAGGTTTGGGACTCAAGCCGTCCAATTGAACAGGATGCTCATGTAAAACTATTAACCTGGAATGATACCGCAGGTAAATCAACTTTTTGGCATTCATCGGCACACATTATGGCCGAGGCTTTAGAGGCGCTTTATCCGGGTACAAAATTCGGTATAGGCCCTGCTATTGAGACAGGTTTTTATTATGATGTTGATTTTGGCGATCGTGAATTCTCATCGGATGAATTCAAAAAGATCGAAGATAAGATCATTGAACTGGCTAAAGCTAAAGAAGAATTTATCCGCAAACCGGTTACCAAAGCCGATGCGATTGAATATTTTACCGAGAAAGACGACGAGTATAAGCTCGACTTAATAAAAGACCTGCCCGATGGTTCAATTACCTTTTATTCACAAGGTGCTTTTACCGATCTGTGCCGCGGGCCGCATATCCCTAACACTGGTTTCATCAAAGCTGTAAAGCTGATGAGTGTTGCCGGTGCGTACTGGCGTGGTGATGAGAGCCGCAAGCAGTTAACCCGTATCTACGGTGTAACTTTCCCTAAGGCGAGCGAGCTAACTGACTATCTGCACATGATAGAGGAAGCTAAAAAACGCGATCATCGTAAACTAGGTAAGGAATTGGAATTGTTCGCATTCTCTGAAAAAGTAGGCATGGGTTTACCATTGTGGTTACCAAAAGGTACCGCTTTGCGTCAACGCTTATCAAATTTCCTGGAAAAAGCGCAGGTTAAAGCTGGTTATGAGCAAGTTATTACGCCGCATATCGGGCATAAAAACCTGTATGTAACATCCGGTCACTACGAAAAATATGGCGCTGATTCTTTTCAGCCTATAAAAACACCACAGGAGGGTGAGGAGTTCTTCTTAAAACCAATGAACTGCCCGCATCACTGCGAAATATATAAAACAAAACCACGCTCATACAAGGATCTTCCGGTTCGTTTGGCCGAGTTTGGTACGGTATACCGTTATGAGCAAAGTGGCGAGCTGCATGGTTTAACACGGGTTCGTGGGTTTACTCAGGATGACGCGCACTTATTTTGCCGCCCCGATCAGGTTAAAGAGGAATTTAAAAAGGTAATTGATCTGGTGCTTTATGTATTTAAAGCATTAGGATTTAATGATTATACTGCGCAAATTTCACTTCGCGATCCGGAGAACAAAGCAAAATATATCGGTACTGATGAAAATTGGGCTTTGGCTGAATCAGCGATAATTGAAGCAGCGGCAGAAAAAGGCTTAAACACTGTAGTTGAATTAGGCGAAGCGGCATTTTATGGCCCTAAGCTTGATTTTATGGTGAAGGATGCTTTAGGTCGTAAATGGCAGTTAGGTACTATTCAGGTTGATTATAACCTGCCGGAGCGTTTCGAGCTGGAGTACACTGGTAGCGATAATCAAAAACACCGCCCGGTAATGATTCACCGTGCACCATTTGGTTCATTGGAGCGTTTTGTTGCGGTATTGATAGAGCATTGTGCTGGTAATTTTCCGTTATGGTTATCGCCTGAGCAGTTTGTAATATTGCCTATCTCCGAAAAATATGAAGATTATGCAAAAAAACTTTCAGAATCGTTAAAAGATTCGGATATTTGCGGGCTTATTGATTTCAGGGATGAGAAAATCGGTCGAAAGATACGTGACGCTGAAGTTAAAAAGATCCCATATATGCTGATTGTGGGCGAAAAAGAAGCTGCCGAAGGGATGGTTTCTGTACGCAAACACGGTCAGGGAGATTTGGGAAGTATGAGCATAGAAGATTTTAAGAAACAAATAATTAAAGAAATAACAGTATAACTTGGCATTAAACAAACCTTTCAATAGAGGACCAAGGCTTCCTTTCAAGAAGAAAGAAGCTGAACACAACATTAATCAATTTATAAAAGCTCCTGAAGTTCGCCTTGTTGGTGATAATGTGGAGCAAGGTGTTTTTTCACTGCGTGATGCGTTAGCCATTGCACAGGAGCAGGAACTGGACCTTGTAGAGATTTCGCCTAATGCTGTTCCTCCTGTTTGTAAAGTAACAGACTATAATAAGTTTGTTTACGAACAAAAGAAAAAGCTAAAAGAGATAAAAAGCAATGCCAAGCAAACCGTTATTAAAGAAATAAGGTTTGGACCGAACACTGATGACCATGACTTTGAATTTAAATTAAAGCATGCGCAAAAGTTTTTGGAATCTGGCGAAAAGGTAAGGGCTTATGTACACTTTAAGGGCCGTGCAATTGTTTACAAGGAACAAGGCGAGATATTATTGCTGCGTTTTGCACAGGCATTAGAAGAAGTAGGTAAAGTTGAACAACTACCAAAGCTTGAAGGAAAGCGGATGTTTTTAACCGTAGCCCCAAAGGCAGCTAAGAAATAGAGATTAGAGAATAGAGGCTGGAGATTAGGTGAAATCCGAAATTGAACATCCAAAATTCGAAATTAAAGATAATACGTTGCGAAAACGTAGATATAAAACACAAATAAATAACGGATATGCCAAAAATGAAAACCAATTCCAGTGCAAAAAAGCGTTTTAAGCTTACTGGAACCGGTAAA
>Ga0302300_1000058_pt1 | contig 134080 bp, 147 predicted proteins | sample III_Palsa_E1_1_FD_198756 | JGI IMG/M metagenome (GOLD analysis project Ga0302300, IMG submission 198756) | Peat permafrost microbial communities from Stordalen Mire near Abisko, Sweden - III_Palsa_E1_1 | ecosystem: Environmental > Terrestrial > Soil > Palsa > Peat permafrost | place: Sweden...
ACCGTATCCCGTAAAGTATTGGTAACAGTATCAACTTTAGTAATATTAGTTACACTGTTCTTTTTGCAAGATGCAAATGAAATTAATGCGATGATCGCTGCAGGAATAAGTAATAGTCTGATCTTCATGTGTTGTTTGATTTAGTTAAGGTTTGCGAATATATAAAAGTTATTTTATATCGACGGCTTCAATATCTATTAATAAAACATTCTTTATTTATTGCATATACTATTATTATTATAAATAGGTTGGGTGAGTAACATAAAATAGTAATGTAGTGCCTGATCTGGAGTAGTCATAAAGTTTATTAAATGCCATTTTGACCTTTATTGAAATTCTCCATAAAGACAGTATTATCAAATTTAAGTTGAATAGGAGCCAGTAGAACTTGCTTTTAAAAAATCGACCAACTGCTTTCAATAATTATTTATAAGCCTTAAAATCGGGTTTAAATATTTGATCAAAAGCAATTTATTATACTAAATAGATTAGTTTTGTCTGTAAAAATGATCTATAAAGTATTGATTATTTTATGCTATTAATATTATTATCATTAATTTATAATTAATAATTAATATTCAAATAGTTATGTATTTTATATACTATAAAAATATAAACAAAAATTCCTTTTTTAACGTTTTATTATAGTGTTTAGCAAAAAAGGTAGAAAATTTTATTTTATTTAATTATTTATGAATAATGTTATTGATAATCAATACTTAGGAAGTATTATTTACTATAAGGCTTTATTTAATAGTAAATATGTTGAATTGGAAGCATATGAGAGGCATCAAAAATCAGGTTTTAGTAACAGGTGTTACATTGCCGGCGCCAATGGCTTAATTACTTTGTCAATTCCGTTACTCAAAGGAAGAAATCAGAAGACACTGGTAAATGAGATCGAAATTGATAATCAGCAAAAGTGGCAGGTAAAGCATTGGAGAGCAATTGAGTCAAGTTATATGCGATCTCCATGGTTTGAATTTTACAAGGATGACCTGAAACAATTTTATCAAAAAGAATATATCCACCTTTTTGATTGGAACCAGGAGCTTGTCATATATATATTAAAAAAACTTAATTGGGATGGAGACTTGTCAGTTTCGACTATTTATGAAACTGCTTTGCCAGGAAAGACGGATAATAGAAATACAATAACTCCTAAAAATTACCTCGAATTTCCATCTATAAAATATCCTCAGGTGTTTGAAGAAAAGTTGGGGTTTTTACCAAACTTGAGCATTATTGACTTGCTATTCTGTTGCGGAAAAACTGCAAATCAATACTTAGTGTAATTCCATCACAAATAATTAATATGTATTTTTGAATACTATTTTTCGATATTTTAGCGTTTGAAGTTTACATTTGCACAAATACCTTACTAACTTATGCGTATAATTACAATTGCCTTTTTGCTATGTATTTCTGTAACTACTATTAAAGCCCAAAAATTTAGCGTTAAATATGCTTTAGGTGTTGCTAATTATTCAGGTGATCTACAGGCTAAGGCATATACTTTCAACCAGTGTCAACTGGCAGGTGGTGTAGGACTTGAATATGAGATATCTGAACATTTTATCGCGAGAGCAGATATTTCTGCTGCGAAAGTAAGTGCGGAAGATCGCAAATCAGGTATACCTGCCGACGTAGCTCGTAATTTAGAATTTACTTCTAATATTGAAGAATTTGCATTGATTGCAGAGTACGACCTTTTTAGCTTAAAGCATTACACAGCTACTCCATATATTTTTGCCGGTTTTGGCGTGTATCATTTTAACCCATATACCTCTGATCAATTAGGTGATAAAATATACTTGCGTCCGTTAGGTACAGAAGGACAAGGAATGAATGGCCAGTCTAAATATAACTTAACACAATTAAATATTCCTTACGGAGCAGGTTTAAAAGTAGCATTGAATGAAGATATTCGTTTAGGCGTTGAAGTTGGCTTCCGTAAATTATTTACTGATTACCTGGATGATGTTAGCGGTTATTATGCTCCTGCTGCTGATCTGTCAACCGGCGCCAAGCAATATGCTTACAGAGGAGCAGGTGCTTACCCAGCTGGAAGTAAAAGAGGTAATAGCGGTGCGGACGATGATTATTATTTTACAGAATTAACCTTAAGCTTCAGACTCGTTCCTCGTAGAGAAAGTGATTTCACAAAAATGCAAATGCAGATGATCCAGTGTCCTAATAATGTGATCTTATATTAATTACTACACTTTGTAGTTTATGTTTGTATTGAAATAGAAAACGAATGGGCTACAAATCTTTAGAAGAGTGTTTACTTGATCTTGAAAATACCGGTCAGTTAATACGCATTAAAGAAGAAGTAGACCCTTACCTTGAATTAGCAGCCATTCATTTAAAAGTTCATGAAGCAAAGGGACCTGCCTTATTGTTTGAGAATGTAAAAGGCAGTAAATTCAGAACAGCCTCTAATATCTTTGGTACATTAGATCGCAGTAAATATATCTTTCGTGATACCTTACCATTAGTTCATCAATTGATGCAATTGCGTAACGATCCTATCAAAGCTATCAAGAGCCCTTTTAAGAATCTTGCTATTGGCTTAGCAGCTTTAAAAGCTTTTCCCTTAAAGAATCCAAGTTCCAAACCTGTTCTCGCACAGCAAATTCAAATTTCAGATATACCGCAGGTTCATCATTGGCCAAAAGATGGTGGTGCATTTATAACCTTGCCGCAGGTATATACAGAAGATATTGATCAACCCGGCATCATGCATGCTAACCTGGGGATGTACCGTATTCAGTTATCCGGTAATGAATATGAATTGAATAAAGAAGTAGGAGTGCATTATCAATTGCACCGTGGAATAGGTGTTCATCAATCCAAAGCAAATAAAAAAGGGCGGCCCTTAAAAGTAAGTGTGTTTGTTGGAGGACCACCATCGCATAGCGTGGCAGCGGTAATGCCTTTACCAGAAGGGATCAGCGAAATAACCTTTGCCGGGGTATTAGGGGCAAGAAGATTTAAATATGTTTATGTGGATGGATATTGTATCAGTACCGACGCAGATTTTGTTATAACAGGAGAAATTTATCCCAATGAAAATAAGCCGGAAGGGCCTTTTGGCGATCATTTAGGTTATTACAGTTTAACACACCCTTTTCCTATAATGAAAGTGCATAAGGTATTTGCTAAAAAAAATGCCATCTGGCCATTTACTGTAGTAGGCCGCCCTCCGCAGGAAGATACCAGTTTTGGGCAATTGATACATGAAATAGCAGGGTCTGCCTTACAACAGGAGATCCCTGGTCTAAAGGAAGTGAATGCAGTAGATGCAGCTGGCGTTCATCCTTTATTGTTAGCCATTGGGAGCGAACGGTACACGCCTTATGCACCAACCAAACAACCGGCAGAGATCTTAACCATTGCCAATCATATATTAGGAACAGGACAATTAAGTCTGGCTAAATTCCTTTTTATAACGGCAGATGATGAGAATAAATTAAGCACCGCAAATATCGAATCTTATTTGATGTTTGTATTGAAACGAATCAACCTAGCCAGGGATATCCATTTTTATACCAATACAACCATCGATACACTAGATTATTCAGGCACTTCATTGAATAGCGGCAGTAAAGTAGTTTTGGCAGCCTACGGACCTGTGCTAAGAGAACTTGCAACGCAAATTCCTGACTGCTTAAAGGACTTGCACCAGTTGGAAAATGCGCAAATGGTATTACCAGGTGTCATTGCCGTGCAAACGAAGAAATTCACCAGTTATTCTGACGCAAATGCAGAGTTTGGCACATTTAATGCGCAACTACAATTGAAGGTTAATGAGCTACAAAACCTGCCATTTATTGTAATAACAGATGATGCAAATTTTACGGCAGCTACCCTAAATAACTTTTTATGGGTGACTTTTACAAGATGCAACCCATCTCACGACATATATGGCATTGATAGTTTCACCGAAAATAAGCATTGGGGATGCAAAGGGCCGGTAGTGTTTGATGCTAGGATAAAACCTCACCATGCACCGATTTTAGCAACGGATCCTGAAACTGAAAAGAATATCGAAAGGATATTCAATAAGGGCGGTAGTTTATATGGCGTTCTTAAATAATGACAATAGGAATAAATGGTCAAACATTGTTCTTTTTTAAATTTGCCCTATTGAAATGCAAAATGCAAATCGTACCTTTGCACATTATTTTTAGTGTATTTAACCTAATTAACAAAAGTTTTGGCAACGTTTTTCATACTAAGGACGTCTTCCTTACGTTAGACAATCGGAAATTAATATAAACAAATGAGGCAATTAAAGATCGCAACGCAGATTACCAACCGTGACTCACAAGCGGTTGAGAAGTATCTGCAGGAAATTTCAAAAATATCAATGATCACTCCCGAAGAGGAAACCATTTTGGCCCAAAAGATCAAAATGAGTGATCAGAGAGCATTAGATAAATTAGTGCAGGCTAACTTACGTTTCGTAGTGTCTGTAGCTAAACAATACCAACATCAGGGTCTTTCATTAAGTGATTTGATCAATGAAGGTAATTTGGGGTTGATCAAAGCTGCACAGCGTTTTGATGAAACGAAAGGTTTCAAATTTATTTCTTACGCAGTTTGGTGGATCCGCCAGTCTATTTTACAGGCATTGGCAGAACAGGGTAGGTTAGTGCGTTTACCACAAAATAAGATCGGTACTTATAATAAAGCGAATAAAGCATACATGGCTTTCGAACAGGAGCATGAAAGGGAGCCGAGTACTGAAGAATTAGCTGAATTATTGGAAATGAGCGAAACGGAGATTAACAATATCTTCCAAAGTAACACACGTCATACTTCATTGGATGCTCCGGTTCACGAAGCAGAAGATGTAGCAATGGGCGATCTTTTACAGGGTGGTGATGATACAGATGAAGATGTAATGCACGATTCATTGAAAAATGAAATTCGCCGTGTACTAAAATCATTAAGTCCGAGAGAAGCAGAAATAGTAAATGCTTATTTTGGTTTAGATGGCGAAAATGGTGTTACGATCGAACAGATAGGTCAAAAATATGACCTGACTAAAGAACGTATCCGCCAGATCAAAGAACGTGCTATCAAACGTTTACAAAAAGCACGCTACAGCGGTGCATTAAAAGCATATTTAGGATAACATATTGATGGGTTAATAAGTTATACTTCCCGGTGAGATAATCACCGGGATTTTTTATGCTTAAAATTTAAATAAGAATGGCGTTGAAGTTACGAAGCCTGCCGGCTTGAGGCATCTCGAAAAATAATAAAAATAAATCCTAGTTAGCTATGATCTCAATAGTAGCGCCGATGCCGCGGTCTGTAATAGCATCGCACATTGGTTTTAGTGCATCATAGCTACCTTCTTTAACGGCATATTTTCCTTTGGAGTGAATGATCATAGCACATTGCTCGGCTTGTTCTTCTGTGTGCCCGCAAATTTCCATCAGGGTTTCGATTACCCATTCAAAACTATTTACTTCATCATTCCATACGATCAGTGTACAAGTATCCTCGGTTGCAGTAAGTACATCCGTGTCTTCCTTATATTTTGTCGAAGTATCGCCGTTGTTGATCACCTAACAAAAGTAAGGCGATTTTACGAAATTGTAAAAGGGCAAAATGATTGATATAAATAAAATAGAGTGAAAACAACAGAAAAAAAGGTGTTTTTCTTCTAGCTATTCATTTGTGTTTACCGACATTTGAATTCAAATCGCAATCAACCCAGAAAACAAAACTAAAAAAGATTTGATCCGTACCCTCCAAAACGCTTGCTGCATACACTTTCAACTTTTTTTATATATCCGCTAATAAACTGCAGTTTATCCACAAAAAACATAAAACTTATTATCAATTGGTGTTTTTTTCTGAATTCCTATCTCAATAGTTGCTAAAAATGTTAACTTGCTACCTAGTCAGAATTTTAAACACATCGAAAAGTCTTAACCAATGTCCTTACAGTTAACTCGTCCTATTGCATTCATTGATCTTGAAACTACCGGAGTTAACCTTTCAACAGACAGGATAGTAGAGGTAGCGATCATTAAAGTATTGCCCGATGGCACAAGGCAGGTGAAACGCAAGCTTATTAATCCTGAAATGCCTATTCCTGCGGTAGTTGTGGAGATACACGGTATTACGGATGCCATGGTAAAAGATGCGCCAACATTTAAGCAGGCGGGTAATGAATTAAAGCAGTTTATTGAAGGATGTGATCTGGGTGGTTACAATAGCAATCGTTTCGATATACCGATGTTGATGGAAGAATTTTTACGTGCAGATATGGACGTAGATCTAAGCACAAGAAAAATGGTAGATGTGCAGCACATTTTTTATTCTAAAGAACCACGTACACTAACGGCGGCGTATAAGTTTTATTGCGAAAAGGAATTGGTGCAGGCGCATAGTGCAGAAGCCGATGTAAATGCTACGATAGATGTATTATTATCACAGATAAAAAAATATCCTGATCTTGGTAACTCAGTAGAATCTATTTTAGCAAAAATAGGCGAGGAGAAGATAGTTGATTATGCCCGCAGGTTTTGTTTTGATATCAAAGGCATAGAAATATTCAATTTTGGTAAGCATAAAGGAAGACAGGTAATTGATGTATTGAAGGCTGAGCCTCAATATTATGATTGGATGATGAAGGGAGATTTCCCCTTGCATACCAAACAAAAACTAACAGAGATACTTAATAAATCATTGTTGAAAAATAGCTAATTGATCAATTAACATTAAGTTATACAGGCTTTATTTATATTATTGTAAATTCGTAGTCAGAAAATTATCCCGGATTTGGAAAAAATTGTTATCATACCAACGTATAATGAAAAGGAGAACATCGAAAGTATCATCGGTGCTGTAATGGGCCTGCAACAAGGTTTTCACGTACTGATCATCGATGATGGTTCTCCGGATGGAACAGGTGCTATCGTCAAATCATTATTCGGTAAATATCCCGGTCAGTTGTTTTTAGAAGAACGTAATGGCAAGCAGGGTTTAGGTACAGCTTATATTCACGGTTTTCGCTGGGCCCTGGAACATGGTTATCAATTCATATTTGAAATGGATGCTGATTTCTCTCATAATCCTAATGATCTTGATAAATTATATCAATCTTGTAAAGCGGGTGCAGGCGTTACCGTTGGGTCGAGGTATGTAAAGGGTGGGGCAGTTGCTAACTGGCCATTCGATCGTATCGCTTTATCAGTGGGAGCTTCTATTTATACAAGGTTAATTACCTGGATGCCTGTAAAAGACCCTACTGCTGGTTTTGTATGTTACAGAAGAGATGTATTGGAATCTATCAATTTAGATAATATCACTTTCATCGGGTATGCGTTTCAGATAGAAATGAAATTTGCAGCGTGGAAATTGGGTTTTAAAATAGCAGAAGCTCCGATCACTTTTGTAGATCGTAAATTAGGCGATAGTAAAATGAATAAAGGAATTATAAAAGAAGGCGTATTAGGTGTGTTGGAATTGCGCTGGCTCAGCTTGTTTAAAAACTACCGAAATAAATTAAAGAATACTTATCCGCAAGACCCTCAATCAACCTTTCAACATAAGAAGACTGTGGTAATGTAATACTGTAGATTTTATATTTAATATTGAACAAAAAAATATAAAATATTACTTATTAAATACTATTTGATCCAGTTGAATTGATATTCCAATGGAGCTTTGATACCTGATCTTTCAGCAACTCTTCTAAACCTTGCAGGAAGTGCCATTAAATAATCTCTCGCTTTTTCTCCTTCAGGATTTAGATCGCCCATATTGGCAATATCCCATTCTACGATCAATGATTCTAATATCTCTGTATAGTCGATACTTGTATAAACACCTAATCGTTGTGCCGCATCGCTAAAGTGCGTATATGCGGTACCGATAGATTCACCTTGCTGGCGAAGGAAATGTGCCGGCATTACGATCTTCTTCTTCATCATGTATTCAAAAGCCATCATCATTTCGCTGGGATCAACTTCAAATATCCTGGTAACGAAGTTTTTGTAAGCTTTTGCATGTCTGGCTTCGTCAGAAGCAATTACACCACACATCTTTGATAAGTGAGCGTTGCCATGCTTTTTAGCGATCGTAGCCGTACGGCGGTGAGAAACGTTCGTAGCTAACTCCTGAAAGGAAGTGTACACAAAATTTTTGTAAGGATCATGTGCCGTGCCGATATCGAAGCCATCCGCAATTAAATGTTGCGTGCTGATCTCCATTTGTTTCATATTGATCCTGCCTGATAAATAGAGGTATTTATTTAAAAGATCACCATGCCTGTTTTCTTCTGCCGTCCACATTCTAACCCACTTGCTCCAGCCTTGTGGTTCCATTCCTGTAATACCATCTACTTCCATTAACCAGCTTTCGTAAGTTGGTAAGGCTTCTTCGGTAATAACATCGCCTACTAAAACGGCTAAATAATCGTATGGTAATTCGCGGCATTGCTCCTGTAATAACTTTACGTTGGCACCAAAATCATCCTGAGAGCTGTCGGGTAAAAAATCAGAGGGTTGCCAGTTAGTATCGATCTCTTTAAGGTATTCGCTTATTATCTCTTCGATTTTCTGTCCGAGAAAATTCATCACTTCGATCCTGGTATTCTTCAGCTTCATCGTTAATCAAGATGTGTTTATCCGATAGGAGAGTTAATTGTTCGTTATCGATTACAATACAAAGTTAATATGTTTTATCGTATTTCTGCCACTTTAAGTAATTGATAAATATGACTTTTATCAGCATAATTCGTTAAAAAACAGCTAATACCTAGATACCATATTTGCGCTTAATATCCCTGTCCGTATCGCGTTCTTTAATTGTTTCGCGTTTATCGTAGATCTTTTTGCCTTTGCCAAGGCCGATCTCCATTTTAAAAAAGCCTTTTTCTGTCAAAAATATTTTTAATGGAATGATCGAATAACCTTTCTCTTTTGTCTTAGCCTCGAGCTTACGCAGCTCTCTTTTGTTCAACAATAATTTCCGTTCCTGCATTGGTTCGTGGTTATTGTAGGTACCAAAGCTGTACTCAGATATATGCAGACTTTTTACATACAATTCGCCTTTATCAAAATAGCAATAGCTATCATTAAAGCTGGCTTTACCAGCTCTTAAACTTTTTATCTCAGTTCCGGCAAGCACGAGTCCGGCAATATATGTTGCCTCAAAAAAGAATTCGTGATATGCTTTACGGTTACTGAGTTCCATTCTATTAATTTTTCTTTACCCACACATATTCTGCAAAACCAAGTAGGTCCCAAAATACATTGCCCTTTAATTTATTTCCACCAAGCCATGTGCTGATGATCCGAAAAGGGGTAGCTGCAATAAACCAGCCATTTCTTCTTAAACCGCCTTTTATAACGGTGCAATTATTAGCTGAAAACAAGCTATCTAATTCTTTCACTGAATAAACCCTTACATGTGTAGGATCATCTTTAAAATTCAAGGTGCCGTGCATCGATGGAAGCGTAGTGCTTTTTTCTCCCGGATATTCAATGTATAAAAAGCCACCGCTTTTTAATTTAGGTAAAAGGCCTTTTATTACTTCATCGCCATTATATAAATGTTCTATTACGTGCACCATCCAGATACCATCAAAATAATTATCAGGGATGGCAGCGAAGTTCAATTTTGTAAGATCCATTTCATAAAAGCCGTGCATTAGCTTAAAATCTTCTTCACTGTTATTGTAATCTTTTTCCATGTCTACGCCATGGTACTCACAGTTAGGAAATACTCTTTTGATTTTAGTGGCAGAATGGTTACCCGCACCAATATCCAGTAAGCGGAAAGGTTTATTGCCAAAAGATCTCCTGAGAAAAATGCACTTGCTGATGAAGGACGATGCAAAAGCTTTTACGTTCATGCGTAAATATAATTTGAAAGATTATTTAGCGATATCTATTTTAACTTTTTTGTTCTTTATTTTTTCTTTTTGTATGATGGGAAGAACGATGTTTACTTTCGTTTTTCTTACCGCAACAAAAGAGAAAAAATCTTTTACTTCTATTAGCCCGATATCATCTTGTTTTAAATTTCCTTGTTTTGATAAGAAGCCTACTATATCTATTTTATTGACCTTATCTTTTTTCCCTGCGGCGATAAAAAGGGTTGCCCATTTTGGTTTTTCCGGCAATTCACTATTTTCGGGAAGCTCTAATTGTTCGGTCGACCTGTCAATATAATTAGGTAATTTTTCTTCTTCAGATAATAGTAAAAAGGCTGTGCCGCGTGCATCCATACGTGCTGTACGGCCATTGCGGTGAATAAAAACTTCTTCTGTTGCAGGTAAGTGATAATGCACAATGAATTTGATATCCGGAATATCCAAACCACGCGAGGCAAGATCTGTAGTTACCAATACGTTGACCGTACCGTTTTTAAATTTGCATAAAGCGCTATCACGTTCCTGTTGTTCCATGCCGCCATGGTAGAACTCATTCACAATACCTTTTTCTTTTAAGATATTGCTGGTGCGTTCAACAGCGTCTCTATGGTTGCAGAATACGATGATCGATTTATTGCCTAAATAACAGATCAGTTTAAAAAGTGTATTTGATTTGTCTTTATCATCAGACATCACTGTTTTTACAGTAAGGTTATCTTTAAGATCATCTTCCGATAAAAAATTCAATTTAGTTGGCGATGAGCCCATGCGTACAAAAGGAGGAATTTCTAATCCAATAGTAGCAGAGATGAGTATGCGTTTTTCAATGGCTTTTAATGAGCCAATGATGAAGGCCATTTCTTCTCTAAAACCCAGTTCTAGTGATTTATCAAATTCATCCAGCACCAGTGTGGTGATCTTATCCAGTTCAAAATTATTTCTGCGGATATGATCGGCAACGCGGCCTGCAGTGCCAATGATCACAGCCGGTGGCTGGATAAGGTTATTTTCTTCAGTTTCTCTTAGATGTCCGCCGTAGCAAAGGGTTACTTTAAAGCCGGTGGCCATTTTTCTGAAAACATCGCCAATTTGCATGGCTAATTCACGTGATGGAACCAGTATTAATGTTTGAACCTTATTAATGGAAGGATTGAGCGCTTCAACAACGGGCAATAAAAAGGCAATTGTTTTGCCAGAACCGGTGGAAGAAAGTAAAATTACGTCGTTCGTTGTATTGATGGCGTTGCCTGCAGCAAGCTGCATGGGATTAAGCGCCTCAATTTCCAGGTTGGAAAGGATATTTTCTACAGAAATGTTATTGTTTTGCATTTTGGCAAAAGTAGGCATTATTTGCCCCTTTAAGGCCAATTTTTAAACGAACAGCCTATAATTAATAGGTTAATCTAAGGTAAAAAAAGTAAAGCAGCAACCAGAAACCTACTGCACATACGGTCATTACAGTCATTCCAATGTAAAACCATTTGTTTTCGTCCTTCTTATCGATCTCAGTTTTGTATGATATTTCTGCCATGTGCTGGTGTTTGGGTTAATAGTCAGCAAATATACTTAGCTAGAACAAAATATTGATCAATAGCCCAATATTATTTGGTAATAATTTCTTGTTGTTTTGGAGCGAGCTCAATTGAATCGATTCCCTGGAGTATTTTGGTTGAATCGAAACCTGAACGATCTGGTTCGGATAGATCTAAAGAATCGTCCATATCATCTGTGGTATCTGGCTCATCAATTCCTAAAGCGCTGTTTGAAATATGCGTAACGGTATTTTTTATTGCCTGTTGATATGGATCAAGTATGATTGCCAACAATACAAGAATTGCAACAATGATCACCAATCTTTTAAGCATTCGTTTTTGATTTGAGCGTAAAAGTAAGGGCTATGAGTTAATATGCAATGCTGGCTTGGATTTATACCGCTTTTAAGCTAATCATAATATTAACTATATTATCCTATAATTTAACCATATGTTACTTAGGTTTGCAGAAAGGCTTAAGTTTTTTAACTAAGCCTTTTGTAGCGTTAGCAAAGAGCGTGAGGAGTATTTATTTATTTTTTTTAAGCTGCGGAGCATCTTCTTTGAGAGGCGAAGCCGAACTAAAAGTTTACTATGATAAATTCTACGATAATGAAAATGCTAAAGTAAACAATACTCTTAAAAATTTATGCCCTGAACTTCATGACTATTATGAAAAATATTATGCAAGTTTGAATAATCCAGTTAATAATTCTTTAGAGAACTCCATAGCATCTTCATAAGGCGGTTCGTCAGGAATATGTATATAGTCATTTTTATCTTGAAATTTAGATGCCAACACTCCATCAAAATGTGCAACAGATTTGCCTAATAAAAATCTTAAAAAGATCAGTTCTCTATCAAACTGTTTTTTGTCCAAATTTACTATCAAGAAAATAGAAGTAACCTTTAGTTTGAATACAAACCTGTTTTGTTCGAAGTATTCGTAATCCACTTCAACAATAAAATTACTATCAGTATCACTTCTTTTTTCTAATCCGACTTTACCAATTTTAAGTGTTGCTTGATGTTGCCCTAAAAGTTTAGGTAATACAATATCGCCTTCGTACTTAATGCTTAAAATGTTGAAATATGTCATAGAATATAATTATAGCCTGATAAAAATGTGTGTAAATAAACTTATGTTAAGTATCATAATCTTCGCTTATATAATTCGCTCGTGGCAACAGGGAAAAAAATAAAAAAATACGGTGTGCAAGCTGTGCGCCTATTTAATATATGGGTTATTATAGGTGCTTTTATTTTGCATTACCGAGCAGCCCTGATAGGATTTTTTAATTTAATTCCTTAACAGCGCAGCGTAAAGTTAAATAAATTAAGTTAAAAAATCCTATCAGGGCGGCCTGTATTTAAAACTAAAGAAAAATGAAAAAGAAAAGTTCCTATAATTAATATTATGTTAAATTGGCGCACATAGCCAACAACCCGAATATGACCTTATTATTTTTTTTCCTGTTGCCACGAGCGAACGTATTTTCGGGTAGATTGTAGCGAAGCACAAAATTGCTGTTTGGAAACTCCTGCTTCAAAGAAGAAATCTATTTTACAGATATTGTTATCGAATCCTGATGAACTTTCAGGGAATCAGCTAGATATTCGGTCAACTGTATTTGCGTTTTCTGCGGCAATTGGATTACCACTGTTGGCTTGTTTGGTAAAACTTCTGTGGGTATGGTTGGCTTAAATAACCATAGTTCTTTTGCTGTATCCCATATCATTGTAAATAATGCTATTGCAATTATCGGAATCCACCATCTTTTTTGAACCCATTTAATCGTTCTTTCTGTTTCATCGTTTTCACTAAGCCATTTTTGGTATTTTCCCCAAGTTTCTAATCCTTTAAAAACTTCTCCTTTTTCAGTCAATTGCGGATTAGCATATACTCCACTAATCAGTCGGTTTATTCTCATAAAGGTTAATAATCTATCTTTCATAATAGGATTATTATAAACCACTCTTTCAACCACCGATAAATCAAAAGGCTCGTAAGGTAATTCCTTAATCAGTTTTTCTAATAGGGCAAACTCTCCTTTACTTAATTCGTTTTCTTTCATACTGTAATATATTCTACATTTGGTTATGGCAAAAACACATTTAGAAGTATTATCCGAAACGTTCCTAGAAAACACTAAAATGATAGAGGAGCAATCGTTTAAGTTTAACGATTTTTTAGATAGTGTCATAGTTTGGGTGGTTGGCCTTTCAACTGGAGGAATTGTCCTTGTTATAGCGAATAATGATAAACTTTCCTTTATGGATAAGTCTTCTGTTGTTTTTGTTATGTATTGTCTTCTTTATTCAATTATATGTGGAGTTGTTGGAAGAGTTTTATATACGATTGCTATGCGTGCTGGTTTAACGCTCTACGCCACATTTATGGCGGCATTAGGACAAGCAAAATTATTGAGCGAGTTAGACGCTGTTCCAAGTAGTAATTCGGAGGAAAACGAAGAATTAGTAAATAAAGCCGTAGATAAGATACAAGGTATAACCATAAAATCGTGGGGGTTTCCTGATGATTACTTTGCTAAGAAAAAAGGAAGTGACAATCGGTTTAACGGTATCATAAATAGATCGTTTAGTTATGCGAGTTATTTATTTTATCTTGCCAGTGTAACAGAATTTATATATGCTCTTTCATATCTTATTAGTCAATACAGTAAATTTAAATAAAACTATTGAACATTTTCATCAGAATTCACATCAGGATTTTTATAAACTGAATCTATATGTATAATGTAAATACTATCTTTAGCTGAAATGGTATCAAGTCTGCCTGATGGATAATTTTCTGTATCCCAAAAGTGAACACTCCTTTTATGATTGTATACTTTATGTTTTCCCGTTGCCATTGCATAAAACATATAACCGCATCCTCCCAGTACTAAAGTCGTTATGATGACAGCCAATACTTTGTCTATTAATTTTTTCATTATGATACTTTTATAAAATTGAACAACACTCCTACATAGTCATGATCTCCGTCGCTATAAATTGAGAAAATAAGAAATTCAAATTTTCTTGTCGCATCATTATATCCTGTATATTCTTTAAAATCCTTCATACTTGGATTTCCTATAGTAAGGATTAGTAGAATACCTATTAGTATCCATTTCTGTTTTTTAATAAATGATTTCATAGGAAAAGTTTTACGATTGATTAATTTTTTCTCAACTATTTTTTCTTCTTCAACATTCACCCAAACGAATCTTTCTTTTATTATTTTATTTATCTCCCTATCGGCTGGGTGTCTGAATATGTGAAAACCTCTTATTAACCATACAGTAGAGCAAAAGAATAGTATTGTGGCGATGGAATCAGGCCACAAAAACATAAAATAAGTGACAATAGATGTTGCTAATAAAGGGAGACTTACATGCTTTTTAAATAGCATCCATTTTAATTTCATTCTATCATTGCTAAAGTCTGCCATATTCTACTCTTTAGTAATTACACCATTAATAGACCCATTAGTTACATAAATATTATTATTGCCATCAGTAGCTACTCCTGATAATGTAGCTGTTAATGCTCCAGTAGACGGATCATAATCAGTAATATCAAATGTTAAGCTAGTAGAATAGAAATAGTCGGTAACATTAGCTCCTGTTGATTGTATTACCGTTATGGTTCCATTGGTGTATATCCCAGTAGAAATGATTCCAGTAGGCATTTTAATAGCAAAAATTAATGAATAAGTATTATCTCCGTTACTATTCATTACAAGGAAACTATCAGATTTATCAATAGTGCAGTTGTAAGTCTTACCTGTGAAAGGTGCAGCAGAACTATCTATTGTAGCAGAAAATGAACCTGTTACGTTTAGCTGATTATTAGTGTTGTTATTAGTAGGATTTGAAGTAGTTGATTTTTTGCAAGACAATAGAATAACAGATGCTAATAGCATTGTATAGAATAATTTCATTTTTTTCGATGTTTATTACCGAAAATCCCTTTAAGTAAAGTTTGGAGAATAAAAAAAGCGTGGGACTTAATTAGCTATCACTTTTCGGGTACTTGGCAGAACCCAGGAGTTAATAGACAAAATAATAAGCCCACGCCTAAACGTGAGCGTTATCAACTGTCTTCTTAACTCCTTTTTGTAACTGCCAAGTTTTGAAAAGTGAGAAGTAGCTAAAACGCTATATTTTTATAAAATAGATAGAATTATGTAACTTCTATCCTGAAAGACAAGTTTTGTGCTTCATTGTGGTGAAATTTAGCGTTATAAAATAAAGGCGGCATCTATACTGAATGCTCATCCGCAAGGAATCACCACAATTCCAAAAAGAGTACAGTTTGACGCCGCCTTTAGATTTTTCATAAAGACGTTCTTACTTTAGGATGTGGTGAATATTTGCGTTGAGCAACAGAATGTTAATCTGCCTAGTGTGTGACAAATGTAACCCAAATTATCATACTGGCTTGTTAAGGGGTAAACCCTCCTATTATTACGGTGTTTTTCTTCCGTGTCGGTTTGTTATCTTAGCTGAAATTATATCCTATGATAAGCAGTGCGCCCAAACAATTTGAGGTTATTTTAGATCATTTCGATAAGGTAAAAGTATCGGGCGGTAATTTAATAGGTGATATAGATTACATGTATGCTAGTGATATTAAATTGTTTAAACCAGATGAGGAATTAAAAACAATATTTTTAGTCACACCATCAATTATTAGCACCGATACAAATGGCACAATAGTAGAAATGGAGGCAGAGATAATGATAAATGTTTACAAATATGAGCATCCATTTACGGATATTGATTTGTATGGATTATTCTGCCACGCTTATATAGTTGGATACCATGTTATAAGATTGGAGTTGCAAAAACAGAACATCATGCATAATGATGAGGTGTATCATCCGACAATGACAATTCCAACTTTTGACGGAGTTAAAGATGCTATTTATAGGGAACTTGGTAAGGTTTATGGGTAGGCTTAATCCATGTAATAATCTTATCCTCACTGCTACTATTTTTATTTATAAAATCATTTATTTTATAAATAATTTCTCGTGAAGGTTCTGTAAGTTTATTTATAGCAGAATACTTCCACAGTACTTCTACTGGTTGCGAAGTTAGTTCGGCTACGCCTCTCCTCGTCTTATCAGACGTAAAAGGTTTTTTATCTAAGCGAAGGGAGGATTTTTTCAAAATCCATGCTCCGCAGCTTAAAAAAAACAATAAGGCATATTCGCACAGCCCCATGCTTCCCTTCGCTCTTTTGCTAACGCACATTAAAAAATTTACGCTTCGCAAAATTAAATTTTTTACCCTCCCACAGCCAACCAAAATAACATAAGACATCTTATAAGAATTTTTCATTAATCTGTCTATTGCTTATTTTTTTTCAAAAAATAAAGTGTGCCAGTATTATTGCGATCTTTCGCAGATTAAGTCAGCTTATTGTTTTTCAAACAAAATCTACGAAAGATCGCAATAATACTGGCAAAGGCAATGAAAGAACACTTATAAGAAAATATTATGTTAAGCAGGCACACGAGCCAATCTGCGAAGACAATAAAGAAAAAGCCGCGCTTCTTGAACAGAGCAAAGATTGTAGCAAAGATGATATTGGTATTTTTATGGAGGCTGTACGCCCCCATTTGGATGAGATTAATAAAGCAATAGAATTTCACTTTAAAGGCAGAGAACAAGCAATTGACACAGCTATTATGAATGGCAAATTGAGTTTGTTTATAGATTATTATAAAACTGTTTTAGATAGAGATATGTAATCTGTTACACCAATAAATGAGAATAAACAACCATCGGGTTCTTCTCTATCAGCACCGACAATAACTACCTCAAAAGTGTTTCCTGCAAAAGCAGAAAGTCGAATAAGAGCCTCTTGATTAGTTATTTTATCATTTGTAATACATTGTAAAATCCTACCCATTTCCACAAAATTAAACCCAGTCGGAGCAATTAAGATAGTTTTTAAGTGATAAGGCCATGAGGGAACCTTACTAAAACCTGTAATTAAATCCAGGTTTTTATTGTGAATTTCTACTGCATCATCAAATGAAAGGAAATCATAAGTACTCTTACTTATAATTTTATGGGTCTTATGCCATTCTAAAGCATTGTATCTAACTAAATCCCTTGTATTTAAATCGTTTTCAAATAATGCAAAAGCAGCTTCTAATTCCGCTATAAAATTTTCTATATTTATAAATATTTTTCCACCTATTTCTTCTAAATGTAAATCACTTCTGTTTCTTATCAAACTGTAAGAGTTGCCTAAAGAATAATTATGTACAAGTTTGTTTCTTAAATCATATCTTAAGTTTTTAGCGTCATACTTCTTTGGGAGGTATTCTTTAATGAAATCTGTAAACTCTTTCTCTCCACTTCCATTATACCTAAAACCGCTCAATTGATCGATAAAGCAAGCGCATAAAATGAAAGATGCCATAACAGTATCTTCTTTTCCTATTTTCTGAATATCACGCAAAGCAAAACCTTTGAGGGAGCCTATAATCGTATCAATTATAGGATATGTTTTCTTTACTGTTGTAGATGTTGACATAACGGGAAGATATTAGCGAAGGTACGGCTTCCCGCCGTTGTTTGACTTTCCAAGTCAATTGCTCCGCTGTTTTTTTTCTTTATTGTCTTCCTCCTGCGCTCATCCCACGCATGCCGCCAACGCACGGTAAAATATTAAGCTACGCAAATTTAATATTTTACCCCTCCCACAGGCTAACCTTGCTTAGACATAATAATTGTTATATAAATTTTCAATTGAATCTATTTAATGTAAACTACAAGTTCGCAGCCCTGATATGATTTTTTTGATAAATCTATTACACTTAACGTTTCACTTTTAAGGTATTTATCAAAAAAATCATATCAGGGCTGCAAGGAAATTGAAAACACATATAACAAAAGATTATGTTAAGCAGCCCCACAAGGCCAGCAACCGAAGTTTCGTTTGTTTGTTTTAAAAACCCCCTGCCACGAGCGAACGTATCTTAGCAAAGAATAGAGCGAATTATTAATAATATTGTTTAGCCTATCGGCAATAAGGCCTACCAGTTCTGTTGTGCCATCTCGCTACGCTCGGTCAATGGCATAGCCTGTGGCAGCAAGGATGATCTTTGTATACTACCCAACCTTTACCTTACTTTTGGAGTATATGTATTTAACTGAGATAAATGGTTACCTTGTTAAATAAAATCAAAGCTTATGAAAAATTTCCTATTAACGATTTCGGTATTTATTACTGTTGTAATGTTTTCCTCGTGTGCAAAAGATACTACAGGGGTTGTAGTGCATGAAGATAGTGTATTTTTAAAAGACACTATTATTTTACATGACACACTTCCACACCCAATACCTTCGCCTTATTATATAAGGGCTAGTATCAATGGTGATACTGTTAATTATAATGTTGGTGCATTAGCGCAATCATCAGCACCATCAGATATACAAATATTTGGCAGTGCAAGTACGAATAGTAATGCAGACCATTTAGATATAATATTCGAATATCAGGGGAATGGTATTCCTTATGTTGGTATAGGAACTTATACAGATACTGCTTATAATTTCATTCATAGCACTGTAACAGGTAACCCATATGGCGGCGGCGCACAATTACAAATTTCAGGTATAATATATAATAGCTTTCCCGGGAATTTCGGTGCATATATACCGCCCGTTTTTACGTGTGCTATCACTGCACTGGATAGTATATCTGTCTCAGGAACATTCTCTGGCGAAGTCACTTATGGTTCAGCGCCTGGATATACGTACAAGACAATTACAAATGGTAGTTTCTATGTTCCTTTCTAACTAAATTATTTTTTATATTCAAGGGTAGCTTAATGGTTACCCTTTTTTATTTCTTATCTTATGGTTGCATATCTTAGCTGAAATTAAAATCCACCTATGGCAGATGCAGAATTAACGGACAACGTTTTAATGAGTTTTTATAGCAATAAAGATCATTCGCTTTTCCCTGAAGGATTAGTTACATCTAAAGTGTGCTTTTCTATATTAGAAGCGACAAGGGAATCAGAAGAATTAGTTAATTCAGGATTTGTTTACGCAACTCCAACAGAAAACAATTTTGCAAAACCATTTGCTTATCAAATAACAACCTTTGGAATACGGTTTATTAATAAACTCCCACAGGGATATGAAAACAAACCATACACTTATTACGAAGCGCTAAAAGAAGAAAGAGAAGCTAGGATAATAGATAGAGAAAATCTTGACGATAAGGTTAAGAAGTTAACACTTAGTGGATCTAAGGTTCAAACGATTGTGACATTAGCATCTCTTACTATCGCTTTTGTTGCGTTAGTAATACCGTTCGTATTGAGAAAGTTAGATGAAAATAAAATTGACACTACAGAAGTACCACAGCTAGACACATTAATACAGAAGACATCGCAATTATCATACACACTCCAGCGAAATATAGTGGATCTTCAAAAAATAGATTCTGTAATTTCTGTAAAAATGAAATAGGATTATTCACAACATAATTATTTAAGTGTTATGTAAGCGAATGAAGTTCGGCTAGTCGCCTCTCCCCGATTTTTTTCAAAATCGAAAAAGATTTTTTACCTAAGCAAAGAGAGGATTTTTTCAAAATCAATGCTCCGCAGCTTTTTTTTAAAACAAAACAAAGGAAGATCCGCACAATACCTACGCTTCCCAGCGCGAGCCGCTATGCTTCATAAAAAAATTTAGGCGGGGCCAAGTTAAATTTTTCCCTTCCCGCAGGCAAAGCTAAATATCATAATATGGTGTTATATGAATTTTTGCAATGTTCTGTTTGTTTTTGAATTTCGATAAAATTCAATCGGCTACAAGGAATTACAAAAACACATATAACTAACGATCAGTTTAAAATACTTAGAGAGTGGGCTAAAGATCAAGGTCTCTATGTAAAAAAAGTTAAGGCTGATTCTTAATCAGTTCTCCTATACTATTTAATTATTCATTCTTTCTGTATTTTAGCAGAATATATTAAACTTACTTTATGAAAAAAATATCTACTCTTGCAATTATTACCCTGCTAATAGTATCTATTGGCGTTTCAAGTTGCAAAAAAACACACTCTAGTACAAAAAGTATCAATAGCGATAGTGTCACAAAATTAAGTCAGTTCTTGATTCTGACTGTCAACGATAGCATTTACTCCTATGGTGGCAATTTGGGTGACAGTCTTGAATATGACAATTACGACACTTCCGTATATGTATGGGCTTGGCATCAATATTATGATTCCACACTTGAAATTGGATTCAAAACCCCAACTATTGCAGTAGGATCTAATGAAGTATTTTACTACTTTACGCTAGGAGGTAATATTACAGCAAATAATATTGATGGAAGCCCTGTATCTCCTATATACGTTCATATCACAGAATACGGAGCTATTGGCCAGTATGTAAGTGGCAACTTTTCGGGTACAATTTTCGATGCACATAACTCCAAGAATTATACATTATCAGGAAGCTTTAGAATCAAGCGGACTACTTCTTGATAATCCTTGTACTAAAAAATTTATATAATATATCAAACCGCCAGTTCTTAACAGTCTGGCAGTTTTTTTATCTATTCGAATGATTGTCTCGTAGAACTTAGCGTATATTTTGTAGAGTATGATAAATCTACTTTCCTATCTTAAAGCTGATTACCATATCAGCTTGGAATAGTTGCATTAATGAATCGCATAATTATGAAATAACAAGAGGAATATTTCAAGGAAATATTTATTTAATAGTTAAGAATGTCTTTAAATAAAATAGCCATAGTAGAAACTATGGCTATAATTGCGAACTTTTAATTCTAAAAACTTTTGACTTACTACTATAAAGAGGCATCTTTTATTAATTACGTTGCCTTGGCTAGTTTTAATAATAATCCTGGTAATCTGTTCAGAGCTGCTATCATAGAACATCATCCAAGGATCGGGTACTTAAGTTATGTACGGGCAATTAAAAGGAATTCATATTTGCTTAGCAGTTATTGAAAACAAAGAACATAAAACCTTCAGCTTAGTGTAATTATGACAGCTCTAAAATCAAAAAAATCTTAAGTACTTAATTGATAATATCAAATAAAGGGTTTACTATTGTAAAAACAAACCATCAATGAAAAAACTATTATTAATTGCATCTATTGCAATATTTACTATTACAACAGAAAATTGTTTTAGTAGAACAAATTCAACGAATCTGCTTACGCTATCAAATGACAGTTTACCATCAGGAGGCATCCATATAATCGATGGGAACAACAACAACTTAGGTATTAGCGATGTTAACGGTAAAGAAGTTTTATTATCAAATGTAGATCTAAAGAGATTATTGCAAATGGTTATAACTAAGCAGACTTCTTCTGCGGATTCAATTGTTGGTATTATGCTTATGCAAGGCAGTAACGGAAGTACAGCAGCCATTCAAATAGAAAATTATTTGAATGCTAACGGATTTCGTGTAGGGAGTCATGGACAATCATTGGGAGATCCTTTTAACGGCGTATCAGTATTCAGAAATGGCGGACCATTTGGAATACAAATAATTATTGGAAATTTACCTCAACCTCAATAGAGTAACTAGGCGAAACGGATTTACCCATCGCTACCATAGTTTTATGATTAAGGGCTGTTAATTCAGCCCTTAATCGTTTTTGGGCACTGTATTTGATACTTTATAGGTAGTTAGTTTACATTCTTATAGAATTAAACATAGACAATATCAGAGGGCTGCTTATACAGCCCTTTCTTTATGTTAGTAAGAAAGCCTTTTGCTATATAAAAGAGGCTAATAAATTGCTTTAGCCTTTTAAACTAATCAATAATATCAAAGTCATAAGTAAGTAAAAGTTCCATAGAATTTCTCAATTCGGGATCTGTTTCTACAGATTCCTTTTTTGGCACTCCATTTGCAAATATGTGATTGGTTAAGCAATAAAATCGTTTAATAAGAAAGAGTTAGTTCGAGGTCTGTTTCTACAGACCTCTCTTTTTAAATTATTATGTATGGAGACAATATTAATGGATTACGGTAAATTCCTAACATTACAGGAAGGAAAAGAGAATGTACAAGAATCAGGCAAAGAAATTCAAAAAATAAAGAATACCACTGCTTATAAATACATTGTAACCGTAGATAATACTGAACATGTTTTAACAATAGATCAGGAAGATAAATTTATTCTTACTCCCCCTATCGAAAAGAAATCTTAAGTCCTATTTATTATAATTTTACTATTTTTACTCCAATAAAATTACCTACAACCATGAAAAAAACGATCGCTATTTTAATAATGCTACCCTTATATTTTATATCATATGCTGCTGGCAGTAATGACACCCCGTCCCTTTCATCTCGTAGTGGATTTGTAATATCCGGGATAGTTACGGCTGGTGTAATACTAATGATCGCTCTTGCTTCTGGTCCGAATAAGGATAATGATAATCACATTGAATAGATTCTGTAGTAGTGATCTTACTTTAAAATTTATCTATCAGGCTTAATTGCCGATTAAATTTCTTTCTATACTTCAGTTCCCCGATATAAAATAGCACATCGAAAGCTATCCAGATCAGTAAAAAAAATGAACAACTGATATTGATCGTGTCCCAGGCATGTCTGGGTAAATGCCATTTAACAAAAGGATTGAATAATACCGCTAAAATACCGGCAATTCCAAGGCCAACATTGTTGATCGATATTATAGTGAGGTACACTTCTATTATACATAAACTGAACAAAATACCGTTTACAAATCTGTAATAATTATGAGAATGATTAGGGACGTACATTTTACTGATAAGCAATGCTATTAATATCACTTTAAATAGTATTCCTAGCGTTATCTTTAATTTCGACTGCATATTTTCTGTTAGAAATTTATATTGCAAATTATAGATAGCTAACGTAATTACTGATTTTATATTTCAATAAACCTATTTACCCATTTAAACAACGATATATTTAGAAAAGGACCCGAAAGCTATCCATTAAACACGCCCCTTTTTTACTCCAACCTTTTTCTTCTTTTTCTCGTATATATTGGTAGGATCTTAATTACTAATCATATAAACTACCTATTATGATTACCATAACTCTAATAACAAGTTCAATAGCGGCAGGTTACATTTTTGCAAAAAATTTTCTTGATAAAGATCAGTAAGCATAGATGCACGTCTATATATTCGAAGTATTTAAAATCTTTATTATGGTTCTAACTTTTAACCAAGAATTAATACTTTGGTTTTATTGTATACCCTATCTTTATTTTCTTTATAACAAAATATGGCTTTATTATTTGCATTTTGGTTTTTAGCATCAGGGGTTTTTTGTTTGATCAAAGCAAAAAATAGCCTCGAGGCTATTTCGGAAAAGGCATTAGTAGTAACTGGTATATTGTGTATCCTTCTTTCTTTAATAGCTTTTTATTTGTACAAGATGAAGATGTAGTTAGATATAACAGCTACATTTTTATTAAATATTTTCCGGTACCGGGTATTTCTTATTCCATGCGATCGCATTTTTTCTTGCTTCTGACTCAGGTGTTCTAAATTCCACAATAATTTTACTAAAAGCCAATTCTATATCATTCACAAAGGTTGGCAAACTGATCATATTTTCGGAATGTTTATTTATAAGTAATTCATCCATTAAAACAGTAAATCCTTTTAAAGAATAATTGTGAACCAGATCGCTTCTTAAAGTAGTAAACAATGTTTTGCCTTGGTCTTTATACATGTAATTATCAACAATAGCGGCCCATCTCTTTCTGTTTTTAGAGATATTATATCTGTAAGCCCCTAATTGATCAATAAAGCAGGCTGATAAGATAAATGCTGCCATCGGCCTTTCCTTAATAGTATATTTGATATTTTCCAATGGATGATCGGTGAGGAACTTTATTATATGCTCTATTATTTCGTCTTCCTGTGTCATTACTTGCAATATAAAGAAAGCCTATTAAGAAAATTTTCTGTTTTTATTATTATTATTACCTTAGTGGAGAATTGTTCTAACTATGATATTTCTATTGTTTGCGCTTTGGTTTTTGGTTTTGGGTATTTTTTGTTTAAGAATTGATGAGAACAAGTCTCAAACTTTTTCTATAAAAACAATAAAAATATTTGGAATCGTAGCTATGGTTTTTTCATTGATAGCTTTTGGCTTGTATTTTACAAACTATGCTTAGCGTTTGCCTTCTGCTGTAACGCTCTTGCAAGGCTTATAGCACAAATATCTTCAAATTATTCAATAACAAAATAATAAACTACTAAAAGCGTTTATGCGTTAGAGGTATCTCTTTATAATAGACAATTAAGAGGATCGTTTCTACGATCCTCTTTTTATTTTTAAAAAATGAAAAGAATATTCTATATTGTTGTTCCAAAAAAGTCCATATAATAATCCTTCAACCGAGAACTGTTTCTACAGTTCTTTTCTTATTTTTGTCTGTTAGTTAAATGTATGATATGAGAAGAATAGCAGTCACATTAGCCTTTTTTATATGCTTCTTTACCAGTTTTGGACAAAAAACGACTTATAAAGACCTACTTGAAGGTACTTGGTATTCAGACAATTACAAGATCGATTCTACGGCATTCAGCCTTATCGATAGCACTCAATTAGTATTTTTCTCACTTCATCAGTCACCGCTTCATTGTAACTATAGGATAACCTGGCAAGCGGATTCTTCGATAATGTTATTAAGTTTTGACAAAGGTTTCTATTGGCTTATCAAATTGGTAGATAACAATACCTTGAAACTTCAGCAAACATTTGATAAAACTCTATTGTGGTGGGATAATAAAGGAAATACTACTCCTACCGGAACAATTGTGCGGGGAAAAAGGATCAATATGTAAAGAATTAGGTTATTACTTTTTTGCGAAGATAATTTTCTAGAATAAAATAAATCGGCTGAAAAATCCGTTATACCATCACATAATACAATCTTTATAGCAATCTAGAACTGTTTCTACAGTTCTTTTTTATTGCACCATTCAAGGTTGTGCCAGTACTGGTAAAGCGCAAAGAAATCCCTCTTTTTTTTTGTTGATTTTCTCCTTTCCTATTATTATTTAATGCTGATATTGTGCAAACGATCTTAATAATATCGTGTACAACAAAGTTTTGGACGAGGGCTGTTTCTACAGCCCTTTCTTTTTTTACTATTGAGTTCATTAAGTACCTTAGTGTGACCAAAACTTTATAATATGAAGATCTCTACAATTGCCCTTGCTATATTTCTATGCTTAGTATGTTTTGTATCCTGTAAAAAAAGATCAAGTTCATCAGATCTAACACAGATAAATGCTATTACAGCAACTATAGGAGGAACTAATTACACATTTAATTATCGTGATTCATTGCATTATTCAAGCACGCCCCCCCCACCAACCACTGTTGTAGGATACGGAGGGTCGGATACCACTGATACTATTCAGAATCGCATTGTAATAAGCCTGGGAACATCAGGTAATGCAAACAGCGGAGCTTTTAGCTTCAGGCCCGCAAATTCTACTAATGTTTATTCAACACCTCCCGGAGCTTTTTTACCTGTTAATACAGTATCGTTTTTAAATGCATTGGCAATTGGGACATTTCAAGGTAATATTTATTTAAATGGAGATACAACACAAACAAAAATAGTAGTAGCAAATGGAGAGTTTGATGTGGCTAATCATTAGAAGGGAAATATAAGCGAGAAAAAATATAAGGCTTGAAGTAGAAACTTCTGCCCGTTTTTAATCCGTACCCTATGAAAACTATGTCAAAAATAAATACTATTGTTTAAAATGATAACATAGGTACCCCTTTTAGTTATAGCATCTAAGCTGTCAAAAATATTAATGTTTAATATATTCTCGTCTTACCCAACCTTTTCCAATCTCAGGTAGTATATGTAGTCAATAGGTAGAAATTTTGCCCGTTTTTGATTCGTGCTATGAATTATTAAGTTCCCTGACTAAATCATAAACCCGTTTATAGTATATCGGTAAACCGATTTGCGTGTAACCGGTTTCAGTGTATCAAAAAAGGATCAATAGTTGTAACTATGATCCTTTTTAAAAGAATTCTTTTGGTATGTTTCGAAGTGTTTGGATTATTGTTTTACCAAAATAAGGAAAAAAAATTAAATAACCAATTATTGGTGTTTAAACATCATTAATACCTTATTGACTATTCAGGTTAAATTCTACGGTATAATACCTCCTGATCCACTATCCTCAACGCGTTTGACAAACATAAAAAGGGCCGTAGTAGAAACTACGGCCCTATAACTTTTAAAAATCTATAAACGTTAACTGTTATATAGACCCTATTTATTGAAATTATGCTGCCCAGGTCCATAACAAATAATCCAGCCCGTATTTACTAAAATAATATTAGATAAAAACCAATACCAGCACTGCCGCTAACCAGGTTGTAACCAAGCCTATCACCATCCAGTTCTTTTCCCGTTCAATACATTTGTACTCAAAGGAATTCATATAAGCTTCTTCCTGCCTGGTTAAGCTGTCTTTAATATCTTTATTGTCGTTTGCTTCGTTGTAGTTATGATACATAGCAATTGTTTTTTTATACTTACGTTATATAAAGCACAATGGATTGTTGAATGCTTCTGCTCTGTATAGCAAAAAAGGGACCACAATGTAAAACTGTGGCCCCTTTTCTATAAAAAATAGCTTTAGTATTTCATAACGTTAGGGATTATTGCTGTGTAATCTATATTAAGGACGTTTAAAATATAGAAGAAAAACAACTAAATATTGTGTTTGTTTTCTTGGCTATCAGATCCAATTAATATAGACATTGTGGTCATATTACTCTGTTAGTTCGGGTAAATAAAGTTAGAGACGAGGGCTGTTTTTACAGCCCTTTCCTTTTAGAGAGTACGTAAAAACTAAAAAGGCTACCGATTGGTAGCCTTTTTTATACGAGTTGTTTTCAATTATTCTTCGGGAGGTGCATCTTCTTCAGTTGCAGCTGCTTCCGTAGTCGTATCTGTCGAATCAGTTGGGTCTACAGAATGTGCATGTGCTTCTACTACACCTTCAATTTCTTCTTCTTTTTCATCGAGCTTAGTGATCGCAGCAATTTCATCACCATCATCAACCTTGATCAATTTAACGCCTTGTGTAGCTCTACCCTGCTCGCTTACGCTTGCAACACTCATGCGTATTGTTACACCGCTCACACAGCTGATCATCAGGTCTTCTTTTTCAGTAACATCTAATAAACCAACCAATGAACCGGTTTTTTCTGTTACACTAATTGTTTTAACGCCTTTACCACCACGGTTGGTTACACGATAATTAGCTTCTCCTGTTTCAGGATCATCCATGAATGTACGTTTGCCATATCCTTTTTCACTTACCACTAATATAGTACGTGTTTTATCTTCTCTGTTCACACAAACCATACCTACTACTTCATCATTGGCATCATCCACTTCAATACCATATACACCAATACCACCTCGTCCAGTAGAACGTACTTTTTCCTCAGAAAAACGAATAGCTCTACCGCTTTTAACAGCCATCATGATCTCACAATTACCGTCAGTTAGCTTTGCTTCTAATAACTGATCGCCCTCTTGTATATTAATTGCGTTGATACCGTTTTGTCTTGGCCTGCTGAAATCTTCCAGATCCGTTTTCTTAATTACGCCCTGTTTAGTACAAAGAACGATGTAGTGGCCTTTAACATATACTTCATCATCAAAATTCTTAACGTCGATAATTGCCCTTACTTTATCATCAGGTGGTATTTGTATCATGTTCTGTAATGCACGTCCCTTACTGGTTTTATCGCCTTCAGGAATGGTGTACACTTTTAACCAGAAGCACCTTCCCTTTTCTGTAAAGAATAATAAAGTATGATGCGTTGAAGCCACAAATAAATGTTCGATATAATCTTCTTGTCTTGTACTGCTACCTTTTGCACCACGGCCACCTCTGCGTTGTGAGCGGTATTCATCTGCAGAAGTACGTTTGATATATCCTAAATGAGAGATCGTAACCACAACATCTTCTTCTTCGATGAGATCAAGCATATTGATCTCATCATCCATGTAAGTGATCTCTGTCTTACGTTCATCGCCAAATTTTTCTCTTACTTCTGCCAATTCATCTTTGATGATCTGGTAGCGCAAAGGTTCATTGGCTAATATTTCTTTTAAGTGGTCTATCAATTTCATGATCTCTGCATGTTCTTCACGGATCTTATCGATCTCCATTCCTGTTAAACGTTGTAAACGCATTTCAAGAACAGCTTTAGCCTGTATCTCAGACATACCAAACTGTGTCATCAAACCATCCTGTGCCAAATTAGGCGTAGATGAATTACGGATCAAAGCGATCACTGCATCTAAATTATCAAGGGCAATAATATAGCCTTCTAAAATATGCGCTCTTTCCTGTGCCTTACGTAATTCATATTGTGTTCTGCGAACAACCACCTCATGCCTGAATTCGATGAACTCACTGATAAGGTCTTTTAAGTTCAGGATCTTTGGACGGCCTTTTACCAACGCCACATTATTGATACCGTAAGAAGTTTGTAACTCGGTATGTTTGAACAACTGGTTAATAATAACCTGTGCTACTGTATCTTTCTTGAGCTCAACAACTATTCTTGTACCTTCTTTGTTATTACTTTCATTATTTACATCGCTGATACCTTCGATGACTTTATCGTTGATAAGATCACCGATCTTTTGCGTTAATGTATCACGGTTAACCTGGTAAGGAATTTCAGTGATAATGATCTTTTCTCTTCCTTTAGCATCTGTTTCAACATTAGCTTTACCGCGCAATACTACACGGCCACGGCCTGTATGAAAACCAGCTTTAATACCTTCAAAGCCATATATAACGCCACCTGTGGGAAAATCAGGCCCTTTTACAAAAGTGATCAGTTCATCAATCGTGATGTCACGGTTATCAATATACGCAACACAGCCGTCAATAACTTCATTTAAGTTATGGGGCATCATGTTCGTTGCCATACCTACCGCAATACCGCTGGCACCGTTCAATAATAACTGAGGGATTCTTGTAGGAAGTACGGTTGGTTCTTTCAAAGAATCATCAAAGTTCAATTGAAAATCGACTGTTTCTTTTTCGATATCATCCATCATGGCTTCTGCAAATTTTTGCAGACGAACCTCTGTATACCGCATAGCAGCCGGTGGATCGCCATCCTGACTACCAAAATTACCTTGGCCATCAACCATTTTATAACGCATTGCCCAATCTTGCGCCATACGAACCATGGTATCGTAAATAGAAGCATCGCCATGGGGATGATACTTACCCATTACTTCACCGACGATACGGGCAGATTTTTTATAGGGCCTGTTACTATAGTTGGCCAATTCCGTCATCCCGTATAAAACACGGCGATGTACGGGCTTTAAACCATCTCTAACATCAGGAAGCGCACGTCCGACGATCACACTCATCGAGTAATCGATGTAGGATGTCTTCATTTGCTCTTCAATATTTACAGTGATAATCCTACCCCTGTTATTGGCGTTTCCGCCTTCATTAGCTACGTTGTTTTCCATATAATTTTATAGGTAGCGAAAATAGCGATTTACTGCTGTTTTTCCTTGTTAAAATGGCGCTTTTAGGGGCTTACTTTTACACATTTTATAGGCATTTGTGGAGAACATTTTTGAACCGCAGTTTTGTGCAATAATTGTGCATTTGTCCCCGAAAATTGGGGGCACATTTCATCTTTTTTGCTGCTATTTGGCTTTTTTGAACCACTGAGACACTGAGGACACAAAGAGCGAATTATAAAACTATACTCAGTGAAACTCAGTGCTCTCTATGGTTGATCAATTTCATAACTTCTTCCACTCCTTCGGTTGCCGGTTTTTCAATAAAGTATAAATTAGGCCTTATAGTCATCTGTGGTATCTTTTTATCAACAATATATTTTGGAATATTCGGTGGTAAATAACCCAATAAACCCGCTGCAGGATAGACTTGTAGCGATGTACCCACTAAAATAAAAATATCAGCTGTTGCTACAATTTCGGCGGCATCTTCTATCAATGGAACCGGCTCATCGAACCAAACAATGTGCGGGCGCAATTGCTCGCCATCTGTTGCTCTATCTCCCAGTTTAATATCATCTCTTATTTCATAGAGCTGTGTATCATTCACAATGCTGCGCATCTTAAATATTTCACCATGTAAATGCAACACTTTTGTTGAGCCTGCTCTTTCGTGCAAGTCATCAATATTTTGCGTTATGATGGTTACATCAAAATCCTTTTCTAATGCTGCCAAATCAATATGTGCTTTATTAGGTAAAGCTGCTGCCACATCTTTACGTCGCATATTATAAAAATCCAGCACCAATTTGGGATTCTTGTTCCAGCCTGTTGGCGAAGCCACTTCGTATACATCGTAACCCATCCATAAGCCATCGCTATCCCTAAAAGTTTGTAGCCCACTTTCAGCACTTATGCCTGCTCCAGTTAATACGACTATATGTTTTTTCATAATTATTTTTTAGCTGCATATCCTCATCAGTACTATCGTATCGTATTTATAGTATATGGATAAAATAGAAATTTTTCTACTCGAAAAATCCATTGTCATGGAATTGTCGTATTTGTTAAAGACTCAATTATCATATAAATTATTAAATATCAATTTATGACAAAGAAAACATTCAAAAAAATAGCAGCCTGGACGGCCTCTATTACACTTTTTTTAGTAGTTGCATTATGTATACATATTTACATAGTAACTAGACCTCAGCCACTAGATCCTCATACAAGAGCAATGGCGCGTATTGATTTTAAACAAGATTTAACGAACAGCGATTCCGTTTTAATAACAACCTGGCTATATCAACAAAAAGGAATTGATCATGTTTTATGTAATCCCAAAAACGATATCGTAGTTTTTACTTTTTTTCCGGTACAAACTACTGCTAATAAAATTGTAAGCGATTTTAAATTAAGTCATAATTATAAAGCAGAACGCTTTGTCCCAACCGAAGCTGAAATAGCTTCTGGTTGCCCATTGTCATCCTCAACCACGTACAAGTTTTACAGTTTTATCAAACATGTTTTCTAATATCAATCTAATCTAAAAACAAAAATTAAATTTATGAAAAAAGTAAAAATTTTATCAGCAATTGCTGTAGGGTTTATTGCAATGATAGCATTATCAATAACCTCTTGCAAAAAAAGCAGTTCACCTGCTCCAACATTATATGATTCTTTAGGAGGCACTAAATTAGTAGCAGATCCTGCTAATCCTGGCACTATGATCGAATCAGGACGTTTAGGTATTCGTTCTGTTTTGGATAGTACAATTTTTGTTATTGCTGGAGATACAGCAATAAATGGTCATTTTACAGTTTTATTGAGTGAAGTAAGCGCTACTCCTGCTAATTATACAGGGTTTAACGCATTGCTTAAAAACTTAACCGATTTCGTATGCGTAGCTACAGGGGCTAAGGATTTTTCTTATACTGGAAAAAGTATGACAGATGCCCATAATCCTGCTACAAATCCAAGAATGAATGGAAAAGCAGATAATGGAGATTTCGATGCCTTTGTTAATGACCTTGTAATAGGCGCTAATAAAAATCATTTACCTGCAAATTTAATTGGCAGCGTTGGTGCTCTTGTAGAAACATTAAGATCACAGGTTGTACAACAATAATTCTTTATAAAACTTGTAATAAATTAAGACAGTCCATTAAAGACTGTCTTTTTTATGGACAAGATTATTATTTGATAGCGGCAACCAACATAATAAAAGCTGCGTATATACAATTAGCGTTCAATAACATATAAAAATGAATAAGAAAATAATATTTGTAATTGTAGCTTTTGTTTTTGTGGGAGCATGCGTTTGGTTTGGTTGCTATTTATATAATAAGCCGCATGCGAGTGCCGCATCAGAAACAGCTTCCAGTTCAATAGCAGCAGTTGTATTATATCAACAGTACGCACAAAATGAACAGGCTGCTGATTCTATGTACCTGGGAAAAGTAATTGAAGTTAAAGGTGTGCTTACTGAAATCGATCACAATGGTGAAACGGATATTTTAGAATTATCACAGCAAAAAGCAGGTGGAGGAGTAAGCTGCCAGATGTTTCCGCACGATGCAGCTGCAACAGTTACCTATCCGGCTATCGGCAGTAACATTACAATTAAAGGAAAATGCACTGGCTTTTTAATGGATGTAAACCTAGTAGATTGTGGCGTAGAATAAATCATCATAAAATAACAACATGAAAAATACTTTTTTGATCACAGGGATAATTGTTGCATTGGTAATTTTATTTTCAGTAGGCTGTTCTAAGCAAAATGTAGAAACACTTACAGGATCCTCCGGTGCAGAATGTGTTAGCGATAGCAGCAATTCAAGGTACGCTGAAGATATTGTACCTATCATGCAATCCATTTGTTACAACTGTCATGGGAATGGTAATACAGCAGGCAGTGGTGGAATAGATTTGTCTACTTATACAAATCTTAAAGTGTATGCAGACAATGGCGATCTTATCGGAAATATAACCCATGCTCCCGGTCATGTTCCAATGCCTTATGGGTTACCAAAATTGCCTGATTGCGAAATAAATAAATTTATTGATTGGGTAAACAGCGGAACACACAATAACTAACCTTCAAACTTATACTAATGAAAAAGATCATTGTACTTTTTATATTAATTGCAAGCATCTGTTCTGTGGGGGATGCTCAATTATATTCGACAAGAAACGCTTTTGTAAATTTTTATTCTAAAGCAGCTTTAGAAGATATCACTGCAGATAATAACCAGGTGTATTCTATCATTGATGCAACCAAAAAAAACATGGCATTTAGCTTGTTGATGAAAGGGTTCATTTTTCCAAAGCAATTAATGCAGGATCATTTTAATGAGAATTACGTTGAGAGTGATAAGTATCCTAAAGCTGTATTTAGCGGTGCTTATACCGGCGATATTACCTTGGATAAAGATGGTACGTATAAAATATTGGTGAAAGGAAACCTGACATTGCATGGCGTAACCAAACCCATAGAATTACCTGCAACCCTTGAAGTTAAAAACGGTAAGTTATCAGGGACTGCTGAATTTAAAATAAAGCCGGAAGATTATAATATAACTATCCCTTCCATTGTAAGAGATAATATTGCAAAAGAATTAACTGTTACCGTAAAAGCTAATTATACTACCCACTAAACTAACCAATATGTCTATTAAAAAAATTATTTGCTTTATCGTTTTATCGGTGGGCTTACAACAAGTATATGCACAGGACTCTACCCTGCTTTCAAAGCTGGATGATTCTATGCAGGTTGATAAAAAAACTTCTTATGTTACCGGAACGTTTAAAGCGATCTATATTGTAAATATGCAGACCGTTGAAGGTGAAGGAAAAGGTGTGTTGAACTTTGAGATACAGCACAGGTTTGGTGAGATCAATGGTCCAACGGGCGGTTCGTATAATTTATATGGATTAGATAATGCTACTTTACGTTTAGGATTTGATTATGGTATTACCGATCGGTTAACAGTTGGCATTGGTAGAAGCTCTTATTTAAAAACGTTTGACGGATACTTGAAGTATAAAGTCTTAAGACAAACAGCTGATAATAACAGTATGCCAGTAACGATCAGTGCTGTTGGTTATGCGGCTGTGTATACACAAAAAAGCCCTGATGATTCCTTTTTAAATATTGGGTATAGAACCTCCTACTCCGCCCAATTATTAATTGCAAGAAAATTCAACAGAAACATATCTATACAATTAGCGCCTACATACCTCCACTATAATTTGGTGGCAACCAAACAGGATAAAAATGATGTATTTGCTATCGGCGCAGGTGCAAGGGTAAAATTTACAAAGCGCATGAGTATCGAAGCAGAGTATAATTATTTGCCTGATGGACAAGTTGTTTCTCAAAAAACACATAACTCCTTCTCATTCGGTTGGGGCATTGAAACAGGTGGACATGTATTCCAACTTGTATTCAGTAATTCACAAAGTATGTCTCAAACTCAATATATTGCTCAATCCATACATGGAGTTGAACAGAGTACAGGTGATTGGGGTGATGGCAATATCTATTTTGGCTTCAATATTTCACGTGCATTTAATATAAACAGGCCTAAAGAAAAGAATCCTAATTAATAATTAAACGATACAACAATTGAGCAATTGCTTAATTGTTGTATCGTTATTTTTCTCCCGCCATTTCCATAATGATATCCCACTCTTCCTGTTTAACGGATTGTACGGATAATCTTCCTAAACGAACAAGGTCCATATTTATTAAGCGCGGATCAGCTTTTACCTGAACCAATGTTACCGGTTTCTTTAATTTTTTGAAAGGTTTAAAGTCTACTACCGACCATGCTTCATCTTCTGTAGTTGGGTCTTGGTAAGCTTCTTTAGCTACTTTAGCAATGCCAACGATCTCTACTCCTTCATTGCTGTGATAAAAAAGTACTTCCTCGCCCTTTTTCATTGCCCTTAAATTATTTCGTGCGCCATAATTTCGTACGCCATCCCAAAATGTTTGTTTGTCTTTTACAAACTGATCCCAACTGTATTTAAAAGGTTCCGATTTTATTAACCAATACGCCATGCTTATTTATGAATTGATAAATGAAGAATTGAAGATTGTATCAAAATTATAGTTGTTATCCTATTATACGAAAAATGTTAATAAGTTGAAAACTTGTTATGCACAAGTATTCACCAATGTTCTATTTTGCGTAAAATAACTATAGATGAAAAAGATAACTCTACTTACAATGGCGTTGGTACTATGTTTTAGCTTATGCAATGCCCAATTTTTTAAAGGTTTAAACCCTACTACCGCCTTTGCAGATTCTTTAACTAAGGCCGTAACTGATTTCAAGTATGATTATAGCCATATCGAAGGGCCGATATTACCTGCGCAAACAGAGGCTGATCTTAGGGTATTTAAATCGGTTGTTTCATTACCGGGATCTTCCCATTGTGTTATTTATCGTTTTAATTCAAAAGTAGATACTACTTCAAGCTGGCAAGCTATTATGTATGAAGGAGATGATTATGCTCAGGCATTGCAGGCGTATAAAAGTTTGTTCCACCAGGTAAAAAGAACAAGTATCAAATGGATAGATAAAAGTTACCTGAATTTTGTAGGAGACCTTGAATTACCAAAAGACAATGTAGATTTTGCGGTAAGTACTTTACGTTTGGAAGCAATGGATGAGCAGTACTCTAATTTTGTTGCTGAAGTAGAATTAACCAGTGCCGGCGGAGCTTACGAAGTACATTTGAATCTGCAGAATAAAGGAAGTGATGCAGTAGCAGAACAATAAAATCAGTAAAAAAAATTTATAAAGCTATCTCATTACGCAAAGTATGGAGATAGCTTTTCTTTTAGCTCAACAGGCATATTGCAACGTTTCATTGTTTTAGATTCAATAAAATATAATGTTACATTCCCTGTCGTTAGTAGTTCGCCTTGCTCATTAAATATCTCGCTATAAAAGATCACTTTGTGGTTTTCAGGTAATTCTTTCAAAAAGGTTTTTACAGTTATCAGGTCATCATATTTAGCAGGGCGCAAAAAACGGCTGCCGATCTCAACAACAGGCATGATCACTCCCATCGCTTCAATGTCTTTATATAAACAACCGATCTGCCTGAACGCTTCTACCCTGCCAATTTCAAAAAATTCTGCATAATGGCCATGATATACCACACCCATTTGATCAGTTAACGCATAGTGGATGCGGATCTTTGTTTCTGTAATGAACATAAATAAATTGTAGGTATTTGGTTAGACGAGTATCTTCATTGGCGTCGTACATTTCGCTATTTGATCTTTAATTGAACAGGATTCAATTATCCTATCATACTATCAACACTGGCCCTCCCCGGACCAACAAATAATAAAACAAGAAAACCTGTTAAAAATAAAGTTGCCGGTTGCGCGTCACCAAATATTGCATTATGATGCGCCTTAACTATCGCAACAATCAAAACTATAATAATTGGTATAACAGATAACCTGGTAAAAAGGCCGAGTATAACAAACAAACCGCAAAAAAATTCGGCAAAAATTACCAAGGCTAGCGATAAAGTACTGCCAATTCCCATGAAATTCATAAAAGTATTATGCCTGTCTCCGAAATGCATGAGTTTATCATATCCATGATTCATGATCAATATGCCAAATACCAATCGTAATAACAGCATGGCAAAATTGAATACACCATCAGAGTAATTAATAGACAATAATTTTTTCATTTTACTTTAGATTTTTGTTAACACCAATAAAAATAAATTACATAGGCAAACATCACTTATCCACTTATTAACAATCACAGTTTGCTAATGTTTTCCTGAGTGGCAATATAGTTATTTTTACAACCTGTAGAAAAATAAGTTGATACTTTCTAATATGAAAAAACAAAAAATTATATTCTCTCTGCTTGCGTTAGTTTTTTCTTTTACAGCTTTTGCACAAGGAACTGCTATAGTAACTGATCCTCAAAAAAATTATAAAGAAGCCAAAGAGTTATTTATAAAACAGGAGTATGCATTGGCTTATCCATTACTGAAAGAATTAAAACAACAATATCCCGAAAACCAGGCAAGCAATGAACGTTATATTTACGAAGATGTAAACTATTACTATATCGTTTGTGAATTAAAACTACGCTTGCCCATTGCTGCTATTGACGCAAAAAATTATATCTACGCAATTGATAATGATCCCAGAACCGAATTAATGAGTTATCATTTGGGGAAATATTATTTTAACCAGGGGCTTTACTCCGATGCTATTCAATACTATGAAGCTGCGGGCTATGATAATTTAAGTGTTGAAGAGATATCAGATAAAAAATTTGAACTCGCGTATTCTTATTTCAATACCAAACAATTCAAAAAAGCAAAACCTTTATTTGCACTTATTCAAAGAGAACACGAAAGCAAATATTATATACAAGCCAATTATTATTATGGGTTTATTTGTTTTTACGATGGCGAGTATAGTAACGCACTGGCAAGCTTTGCTGTAATAGAAAGCCTCGATCAATATAAAAGCATCGTACCTTATTATGTTGCGGAGATATTGTACTTCCAGGGCAAAAAGGATGAAGCGCAACATTACACAGAAACAGCTATCAGCAAAGGTGGAATGTTTTATGAGAAAGAAATGAAGCAGTTGCTCGGACAAATTTATTTTGAACAAATGGATTTTAAAAAAGCGCTTCCTTTATTAGAATATTATGCAGGCAACAGTAAAAAAATAACTAAAGAAACACAATACGAATTAAGCTATTGCTATTATAAATTAAAACAAACAGATAAAGCAATCGATGGGTTTAAACAATTAAGCAATGAAAAAGATTCATTGGGGCAAAACTCTATGTACTTATTGGCCGACTGTTATTTACGTACCAACCAAAAAGAAAATGCCCGGAATGCTTTTCAATATTGCGCCAATAATAACAGTAATAAAGAGCAACAGGAAGTATCTGCTTTTAATTATGCCAAGCTTTCTTACGAATTGAATTACCAGGATATTGCATTAAGCGAGACAAAGAATTTTTTAACTAAATATCCCAACTCGTTATATATTCCAGAAGCGAAAGAGATATTGATAGGCCTGTTAGCGAACACAAATAATTTTACAGATGCATTGGCTCTTTATCAATCTTTTGATAAGCCAACAGCTTCTATGCAAAAGGTGTATCCACGGATTTTGTATGGTAAGTCTGTAGAATATATCAATGATCAACAGATCGTGTTAGCCGATAGCTTGCTTACAATATTGTTATCACTCCCGGCATCTTCGGTTACACCATACGCTCATTTCTGGAAAGGTGAAATTGCATACAGACAAGTAAATTACGATGAAGCCATCAGGCATTTAACCGCTTACCTTGATAGTCATGCACCGGCGCAGGGCGAAGCCAATCCAACAACAGCTAAATATGATATTGGTTATTGCTGGCTAAAAAAAGAAAATTACCACCAGGCACTTCCCTATTTTGAACAGATCGGAAAATCATCATCTTCTTCGCCTGTATTAGATCAGGATGCTTATGTACGTTGTGCTGATTGTTATTACATGGATAAAGATTATGAAAAGGCAAGCACCATGTACGAGAATATATTAACGAATGCTTTACCTCAAAGCGATTACGCTTTATTTCAAAAAGCAATGATCGTAGGAATCAAAAATCCCGGCGAAAGAATAAAAACATTTACTGCATTGATCCATCAATATCCCAAAAGCAGTTTAGTCCCTGATGCAAACTTGGGTATTGCAGATGTATATATGGCGAACGAAAAATTCACCAATGCCATTCCTTATCTAAATGCCATATTGGCTTTGCCTGATGCCGGCGATCTTCAACCCAAGGCATATTTAAAATTGGGATTGATCTATTATAATACGAATGATAATAAAGACGCACTTAATAATTATACACAGCTAATTCAAAATTTTCCGCAATCACCTGAAGCTGATGAAGCTTTAGAAAATGTAAAAAATATTTATATCCAGGAAGGCAGGCCAAATGATTATATCGTGTTAATGAATAAGATCGGGAAGAATATTTCTGATACCCAGGCAGATTCGCTTACATACACTACCGCTCAGGTTAAATATTTAGATAATGATTGTACTGCAGCTATCGATGGCTTCACTAATTATTTAGCAAAATATCCCAATGGCCATTTTGCTCTGGAAGCAAACTATTATGCGAGTGAATGCTATTCAAAAATCAAAGACTGGCCCAATGCTTTAAAAGGATATGATTATGTAAGTAGTGTAGGCGCCAATAAATATTTTGAAAGAGCCACGCTTGCAGCCTCAAGAATAAATTATTTTGAATTAAAGGATTATGCGGCGGCGGAGAAAAATTTTCAGTCATTGCGTTTTAGCGCTGTTAATCAGGATAATAAATTGGAAGCATTACGCGGATTGGTGCGTAGCTATTATCAATTAAAAGATTATGCACAAGCAGATACCGCTACTAAAGAATTATTAACTAAAAAAGGCATTAGCACAGACGATCGATCGATCGCTGATCTTGTTTTAGGAAAATCACAGGAAGTAAATAATGATAGCGCTGATGCCATTACAGCATTTAAATCTTGCGCAGCAATAAACAAGTCTGCCTGGGGTGCAGAAGCACGCTATGAAATAGCGAACTGCGAGTTTAGTCTGACAAATTATACTGCAGCGCAAAAAGCAGCTATGGCTGTTATTAAAGAAACAAACTCGTATGATTATTGGGTAACGAAGTCATATATTTTATTAGGAGATATTTTTGAACAGAAGAAAGATTATTTCAATGCTAAAGCAACTTATGAAAGTGTAGTAGAAAATTCAACTATCGGCGAATTGAAAACTGAAGCGCAACAAAAACTGAATAATGCATTAACTGAGGAGGCGGAAAATTCTAAAATAACTAATTAAACATGAGAGCTCATAATCTATATATCAAAATACAAATTCCAAAATATAAATTCCAAAACTGGGTTTTGCTATTTGGGGTTTGCTTTTTTTCAACCGCGGTTTTTGCGCAAAAAGATTCTACAAAAAAAGCAGTGATCGATATTACATCGAGTTACAAACCTGTTTTACGGAATGCCGTTAAAATAAATTTTTCGGCAACCAATTTAAATGCAGATACATCCAAACAGGTATTGTTATATAATATTCCATCTCAAAATTTGTTTTATACTTATCAGCCTGTTTCATTAAAGCCTCTTGCCTTAGATCATGATACAATATTGGATCTTGGCAATAGAAATTATGTGAAGCTAGGTTATGGCAATTATTCAACTCCATATTTTAAAGCAGGCCTAAGCTTTGGCGATGCAAAAACATTATTGGTAAATGTGTATGGCGATTATATTGCTTCGCAGGGAGATATAAAAAATCAGAATTATTCAGAAGCCAACGAAAAAGCAACCATTAGTTATTTTACGCCTGGCAATGAAATATATGGTGCTGTGGGAGCTTACCAGCATACTTATTATTTATATGGATATGATCATTCGATCTATAATTATTCGGCAGACCAGGTACGTCAGCAGTTTCAAAACTATAGCGCAAAGATCGGGTTTAGGAATAAAGATGATAATAACTGGGGACTAAATTATGACCCCAATGTACAAGTCAGTTATTTCACTAACCTAAATAAATTAACAGAACAAACATTAGTAGCAGATGTACCATTCGAAAAAACATTGAATGATAAATTTGCACTTAAGCTTGGGTTTAATGCTGATATCACTTCGTATTCAACATTGAATTTTACGCCTGAAACTAAATTCAACAATAATATTTATCAGATAGCACCTGAAGTGGTTTATACCGGCTCTCTTTTTACTTTACATGTTGGACTTACACCGGCCTGGGATAATAATGAAACGAATGTGCTGCCAAATATTTACGGTGAATTGCCGTTAAAAAATAAGATGTTCACGATTCAGGCAGGCTTCGTTGGTAAATATGATAAGAACACTTATCAAAACCTATCGGCTATCAATCCCTACCTGGCAACTTTTACTGAAGAGAAAAATACGAAAGAAGTTCAGTTGTACGGAGGTATAAAAGCAAGCATTGATAAACATTTTGTTTTAAGTGCTAAAGCAGGCTTTGTAAACTTTAACGACCTGGCATTGTATATAAATGATACTGCTGCGGATTCAAAAGCCTTTTTAATAAGTAACGAGCGCAGCGTACAAGATATGCGCATTCATGGAGAAGCAAGTTATATCAGCGAAGATAAATTAACTATCACGGCTGGCTTTACTTCAAATAATTATGCGGGGTTTAAAGACAATAAAAAAGCATGGGGCTTAAACCCTTTTGAATTGAATGCATCTTTGCGCTGGCAAGCATTTAAGCGCCTTCTTTTAAAGAGCGACCTGGTAGCGTTTACCGGTGCCCCTTATGTAACAAAAGGTAATGTGGCCAAATCATTAAGTGGTGGAGCAGACCTAAGCGCCGGCTTAGAATTTAGTGTTGCTAAAAGAGTAAGTCTTTGGGTAGATGTAAATAATATACTGAATAATAAATACCAACGCTGGAATAATTATGAAGTGTATGGAACAAATTTTGTGGGTGGTTTGTTAGTAAAGTTCTAAGTCTGCCTTTCCAATTTTGTAAGGCAAAACATACTTTTGAATTACAGAATACACCATGGATAATACAGATAAATTAATACAGACATCACTTTTTCAAAATAAGAGCTTCAGGTTACCGGGTATTGGCACCTTAACGATCGTTACCAATTCGGCAGAAACCGATTTTATCAACCTAACGATAAAATCACCTGTTCATACCATCATATTTGTAGAAGAGCAGCAAGAAGCTAATCTTTTTAATAAGTTTTCAAGTACCAGCGAATTTCTTAAAACGAGTTTAGAAAAAACAGGCAGCTTCCACTTGAATGGTGTAGGCACTTTTACAAAGACGGGTGATAAGATCCGTTTTTTAGGTGTTGCATTGGCGAAGGAATTGGTTCAACCCGTTAGAGCAGAAAGGGTTTCAAAACAAACTACTACACAACGCAAAGTGGTAGTTAAAGCGATCACACAAACTCCAAAGACCGATCATATCATTGAAGAAACAATACTGGTAACAAAGAAAAAAAGTTACTGGTGGGCGTGGGCACTTGGCTTAGGGATAGCCGCTGCAGCGATGATCGGATTCTATTTTTATCAAAATCCTTCGAGCATTCCATCATTCGGTAATACGAATACGATCAATGCAGCACCAGCCGGTGGTACAGATTCTCATCACGAAATAAAATAGTGAATTAGTTATTCAAGGTCAGTTCGAATAATTTTGGCCAGCGTTTTCCTGTTATGTACATTTTTTGGGTTGTGCTATCCCACGCTATCCCATTCAATACATCTGTTCTTCCTTCAATATATAGTGCGGGTGCATATTGGTGTATCAGATCGGGCAGACTGATCTTTCCTACTACATGCCCGTTCGACGGGTCAATTTTTATGATATAATCTGTTTGCCAAACATTAGCATATACATAGCCATCAACATATTCCAATTCATTTATCTGATCAACAGGGCCAAGATTATCTACAACCTGTAAAGTGCTTTTTATCTTAAAATCATCGGCGTTCACAAAATATAGATTTGATGTTCCGTCGCTTAGGATAAGGTCAGTGCCGTTATTAGTCATACCCCACCCTTCATTTGGCCATTGCAATGTTTTGATCGGTTTGTCGATATTATTTTCATCGTACACATTTACAATATGATTTGTCCAGGTTAATTGATAGATCTTTCCTTTAAAAACCTGGATACCTTCGCCAAACACATCGGCAGATCCCATTGTATGTTTCTTTTCTACCTTACCAGTCTTCAGGTCTTCGATCTGCAAGGCAGATGCTTCATAATCGCCCGTGCCTTCATATAATTTACCATTGTAAAACTGGAGCCCTTCGGTAAAGGCACTTGTATCATGCGGATAAATGCCAATAATATTGACTGCTATGTCTTTCGGCGCCGGAATTCCGGCAACTACAGGATTAGTAGCAGTTTGATCTGTAGGTTGATCAGAAGTAGCACTATTACAACTGATAATGAATACTGTTACAATGACCGATAGATATTTTCTCATTACTAATAGATAAGTGACAAAAATAATAAAGTGTTACATATAAATTGTTAAAATGATGAACGGCAAAACAATTAGCACTAATTATATAGCGAGTGGCTATTTTTGTACTATAAAACAAACCAATATGAAAAAGATAACGATTGCCTGTCTCTTACTAAGTGCCTTTTATTTAAATAGTAATGCCCAGGGTTTTGGAGGATTACTTAAAAAATCACAAACGCCATCTTCAGATAATAGTTCTGGCAGTAGCAACGGCGGACTTGGAGCAAATTTAAGTAGCGATGATATTATTAACGGTTTAAAAGAAGCATTGAAAGTTGCTGCTGATAATACGAGTAAACAATTATCACAACAAGATGGTTATTTTGGCAATGCGGCCATAAAAATATTAATGCCGGATGAAGCAAAAAATGTAGAGAAAAAAATGCGCAATTTCGGAATGGGTGGCCAGGTTGATAAAACAATATTATCAATGAACAGGGCTGCTGAAGATGCTGCAAGCGGAATAGGAAATATTTTCCTTGATGCTATTAAACAATTAACAGTAACTGACGGACTCCATATTTTGCAAGGAAGCAATACTGCGGCAACAGACTATTTAAAACAAACTACAACCGCAGCGTTAACTGAAAAATTTAAACCTATTATATTGGCTTCATTAGAAAAAGTACATGCAGATGAATACTGGAGCGATATGTTTACCAATTATAATCGTTTGCCCGGTGTTACGAAAGTAAATCCTGATCTTGTGGCTTATGTTACAGATAAAGCACTTGCAGGTTTATTTTATAACATGGGATTAGAAGAACAAAAGATCCGTAAAGATCCAACGGCGCAGGTTAGCGGAATTCTGCAAAAAGTATTTGGCGGAAAGTAATCGTCATTGAAATAAATAAAAAGCCTTTCTTATAAATATAGGAAAGGCTTTTTTAATGAGATATGTTTAGGAATGAGTTGCTTAAAATGAATCCAATATCTCTTTGCGATAACGGGTTAACAAAGATGTTTTCGACATAAATCCGATATAAATATCCTTGTCAAGGATCGGTAATTGATCTACACCTGTTGTATCAAATTTATCCATGATACTATTCAGGTCTTCTGTTAACTCGATCGTTGCCGGAGGTTTTTCCATGAGCTCCTTCGCATATACTCTCTTGTTTATTTCCGGTTGAAACAAAATAGATTTTATATTGATCAATTTTATGATACCCAATAACCTTCCTTTTTTATCAACTACCGGAAATGTATTGCGTTTGGATGCTGTTATGATACTGGCAATGATAGGTAGTTGCTGGTTTCCATCGATCAGGTCATAATCAGTTTCGATCAATTCATTTACTTCTAATCTACTCAATAAAAATTTATCCTTATCATGCATGTGTACATTGCGATGTAGCACAAGGTTTTTCATCTCCATCGATACAGGTTCAAATGCTTTTACGATCATATAGCTGATAGCTGCTACGATCATTAATGGTATCATCAGTTCATATCCACCCGTTATTTCTGCAATTAAGAATATGCCTGTTAATGGCGCATACACAACACCACTTAATATACCGGCCATGGCTACAATAGTGAAATTGCTGACGGGTATATTTTGAACGCCAATTAAATGTAAAAAAGAAGCAAAAGCAAAACCAAGATAAGCGCCGACAAATAAAGACGGGGCAAAATTACCACCGTTACCTCCACTGCCTATTGTAAAAGCAGCGGCAAATACTTTGAAGAACATTACCAACGTAACACCAATAAAGATCAGCCATCCATTATCAAAAAAACCTTTGATGATACTTTTTTCGAAGATCTTTTCTGGTTTCATCGTTGCCAATGAAGTAATGCTCGTGTACCCTTCACCAAATAAAGAAGGAAAGAATAAAATTAAAACAGCTAATAATAACGCACCGATCAACGCTCTTTTGTATTTTAATTTTACTGCTGCCAATCTATGCTCTAGCATGGTAAACATCTTTGCATAATACAGTGAAACAAACCCTGCCAATATCCCTAAAATAATATAGTAAGGAACATTGTTATAGTTGAACGGCACTTGTAAATTGAAGTAAAGCAAGATGCCCTCTTTTAAAATGATCTTAGATAATAAAGCACCGGATGCTGCTGCAATAATTAATGGTATAAATGCACTAATGTTTACATCAATTAAAAATACTTCCAACGCAAATAGTACACCGGCAATAGGCGCATTAAAAGCAGCCGCTATCCCTCCTGCTACGCCACAGGCAAGTAGTAAAGTTCTTTCTTTGTAAGACAGATAGTAAGTACGTGCAAAGTTGCTTCCTATTGCAGCACCTGTTGCTACGATCGGTGACTCAAGTCCGGCTGAACCTCCGCTACCAACTGTAATGGCGCTTGTAATAACATGAGAATAGATCTGGCTTAAAGGAAGAATACTAGATTTTTTTGCAATAGCATAAATGATCTTATCATTTCCTTTAAAAAAATTTCCTTTTAAAATCCGATTGATGAACCAAACAGTAAAAAATATACCGATCGCCGGTAAAAGAACATATAAGTAAGGCCAAACGCCTCCTTGCGTACTTTGTTCTATCCAACGATGAATATGAAACGCAAATAATTTTAGAATGATGGCAGCAGACGCTGAAGATAAACCGACAATGACACAAGCGATATGTAAAAATTGGCTTTCGGTCAATTTTTTGCGAATGCTTACAAGAAAATAACGTACTTGTTTATGAACGAATCCAAACATCTATTTGTATTAATTTGAAGAAGCGCAAAGTTACTTGATTTTGAATTGAAGAGCGAATTAAACTGTATTACATATAGTATTTAAAACTATCTGTACAGCAAGCTAGGAGCCATTGCGCCACTGCGGGTACTCAATGATAATGGCAGCCAGAATAACTAAAAATGCCCCGACAACGACTTGGAAATTTATTACTTCGTGCAACAATATAGCACTGAAAAATATGCCGGTAATGGGTTCGATATTGGCATAAATACCTGTTTTTGCTATCGATATTTTTTTAAGTCCAAAGTTCCATAGTAAAGAAGCAAAACAGGTGCAAACAATTCCCTGGATCAATAAAGATATCCATGTTGTTGAAGATAGATCTGTTGGCGGTAAACCATATAAATACAAAGAAGCAGGAATCAATAAAACAGTCCCGAACCAAAATGTATAAGCTGTTAAAACAAGTGGGGAATATTTTGACATCAACTGCTGACTAAATACTACACTAACGGATAATGTGAAAAGAGATAAGATGATCAATCCATCGCCTGCCCAATTATTATTTGATACGGAACCTCCAATAACGATATAAATACCCATGATCGAAATGAGTATACCGATCAACGTTAGTAGGCTTAGTTTTTCTTTTAGAAAGAAAAATGAAGTGATGGCAAACATTACAGGGGTCATACCGATCATTAAAGATGCGCTGGTTCCGCTGGTCAACGATAATCCTGCAAATTGTAAAAGAAAAGTGCAAGGCACTGTTAAAAATGCAACAGCAATAAATTTCGGGAGGTCTTTTCTATCTGGCCATACAAATTTTTTATTGATTGCAAAAGGGATCAATGCAATGGATGCGATAATAAATCTGTAAAAAGCAATATGAGGAAAAAATAAAATGCCTGTCGTTTTTTTTGTAAGGCTGATTGATAAGCCCCAAAGAACACAAGAAAAAATTATAGATGCTACCGGAAGTAATTTGCTGGATCTCATTAATGACCTACCCATTTTTGTATGCGGTTATTATAAGTATCAGCAACATAAATGACGCCGTTTTTATCTACAAAAATACTGGTAGCAGCGTAAAATTGTAAGGGCCCTGCTCCTCTTCCATTTCCACCGGCAACGGTAACGGCTGTATCAACACCATTTACAAATTTTTGAATACGGTCATTAAATCTATCACAAACATAAATATCGCCATTGCCATTGACCGATAAGCCCCATGGTTGATTGAACTGTGTAGCGCCATAACCATACCCGTTGTTTCCTACAACCAATATTGGACCATGAACAGATGTGTCTGCAGACCATTCCTGTACGCGGTTATTCCCATAATCACTCACAAAAATATTTCCGGTCTTGTCAAGATATACAGCTACCGGAGCAGAAAGCTGTGTATTACCTACAAAGCCCACTACAGATTTTCCATAATGGATAGAAGTATCAGCCGGCCATTCTTCTATTCTGCTATTGAATTCATCTGCTATATAAATGTTCCCCGTTCCATCAACAAATATTCCTGCGGGATTATTCAAATGAGCAGAATCCTGTAAGGGCGCACCGGCGCTGTCACCAGCAACTGTGATCACAGTATTACTACTTTTTATCCATTTCTGTATACGGTTATTATAGGTATCAGCTATGTAAATATTTCCTGCATTGTCAACAAATACACCCTCTGGGTAATAAAGCTGATTTGCCGCTGTACCAATACCATTACCTCCTACTATGGTTGTACCGCTTGTGGCACCGGGCGCCCATTCTTGTATACGGTTGTTATAAGTATCGGCGATATAAATATTTCCAACGCTATCCACAAATACGCCAAAGGGGTTTGCAAGCGTTGTCGAAAGATCACTATCACCATTACCGCCGGCAACGGTAACTCCTGTACCATTAGAAGTATCAACAGGTGTTGTATTACCATTATCAGTATTGCTACCTGTGACTGCTTTATATTTTCCGCAGGAAATCAACAAGAGTACTACCACGATGACCGGGAGTAGTAATTTTATAATAATGTTGTTCTCTTTCATGGTCGTTTAAGTTACTCTAAGTAGAGTATATTGAGGCAAGGTATGCTGTCTAAACAAAATTAGAAGTTAATGTCTGTCTTTTGATAAAATTGATTAATTATTTACCTACCGTTCATACTACAAGTTGATACAATAACTTTACCACATATACTATCAGCTTGACAAAGATCGGATTACTATCAGATACACATAATTATTTAGACGATGCCGTCTTCGAACATTTTAAAGACTGTGATGAAATATGGCACGCAGGAGATTTTGGTACTGTTGAGATCGCAAATAAATTGGCTGCATTTAAGCCGCTAAAAGGTGTTTATGGTAATATCGACGGACAGGATATAAGAAGCATTTACCCTGAAAAACTACAATGGAAATGCGAAGGAATAGAAATATTTATGAAGCATATTGGCGGCTACCCGCCTAATTATAACCCTGAAACCAAGAAAGAATTGTTAGTTAGCCGTCCGAAATTGTTTATCAGTGGCCATTCTCATATTTTAAAGATAATGTTTGATGAAAAGATACAATGCCTGCACATAAATCCGGGAGCAGCGGGCAAACAAGGCTGGCAAAAAGTGAGGACCCTGATAAGGTTTGCAATTGATAAAGACGATATAAAAAATTGTGAAGTGATAGAACTCAGCTGATCTAAGCTTCTTCAATATCTTTTTTGCTGATCACGACAAGAAGCGTAGCTATTGGCCCTAATAATACAGATAGGATAAACCATGTAAGGCCATCCCTGTTTTTTGATTGAGCAAGCCCTGCATTTATCAAGGCTAAAATAAACCATAAAGCGACAAAATTCTGATTGAAAACATCAAATCCAAATAACATCTTATTCTCTATTTAGCTACAAAGTTAATTTAAAATATATGTGAAAATGTCAATGTGATATAAAAAGCTATAAAATGATATTATTTTAACAATATAGTAGCCCTATTTCTTCTCAAATATAGAAAAAAATCGCTTACATCTAATTCCTTAATTTTGTGCATATTATTTATTTATGCGCAGGATAATTCCTTTTTTTATTATAGCAGTTGCTCTTTTTATTGCATCTTGTAACGGTAATGATGATAACACAGACGATGCAGTTCAACCAACAGGTGATATTCAGCAAGAACTGAAAGATCAGATCAAAAAATATCCTGATTCTATTTTGTTAAGAGAAACGCTGATACAGAATTATCGTGATAGCGGCGATTATGATGCAGCCATAGCTGAAGCTAAAACAACCATTACAAAAGATAGTTTAAATGGCGTTTTATGGGAACATTTGTTTTGGTTGTATTATGAAGATCAGGATACGGCAAAGGCTATAGCAAGTCTTGAAAAAGCTGTTTCATTGAATGCCGATCCTCAATATTATATAACGTTAGGGTCGGTATATGCAGAAGCAAAAGATCCTGGTGCTTTAATAATTGCCAATAAATTAGCAGCTGAACCTACCGGCGGATACAAAAAAGAATCCCTTTTTATACAGGCACTGTATTATTCAAGAATTGGTGAAGGCGAAAAAGCTATTCCTCTTTTTGATCAAAGCCTGGAAGTTGAGTATACTTACCTTGATGCTTATAGAGAAGAAAGTATTTGTTTATACAATATGGGCAGGTACCAGGATGCTATAAAAAAATTACAAAAAGCAACCAGTGTTAAAAGTGATTATACAGTCGCTTATTATTGGCTGGGCCGCTGTTATGAAAAGCTAAACGATAAAAAACAAGCGATCGATAATTATCAATCGGCACTACAAATAGATCCTGATTACGATGAAGCAAAAGATGCATTGAAAGCGATTAATAATTGAGGCCTAACATTGATAATTTGCTTTTGGAATTTGTATTTTGTTTTTCGGGGTTTTATTTTGCTTAATTTTGATATACTAAACTTCATCTATGGCTCTTATTGCTCCGTCATTATTATCAGCTGATTTTTTACATCTTGAAAAAGATTGTAAAATGCTGAACGAAAGTAAAGCAGACTGGTTTCACTTGGATGTAATGGATGGGCGCTTTGTTCCTAACATTAGTTACGGGCCGATGATGATAGAATTTATCCGTAAAACAACTACAAAGATCTGCGATGTTCATTTAATGATCGTTGAACCTGAAAAATATGCGGAAGCTTTTAAAAAGGCAGGTGCGGATATTTTGACGGTACACATTGAGGCCTGTAAACATTTACATAGAAATATTCAACAAATAAAAGGTTTGGGAATGCAGGCGGGTGTTGCTATCAATCCGCATACACCTGTTAGCGACCTGAATGATATTTTAGGAGATATTGATGTTGTTTGTATGATGAGTGTGAATCCGGGTTTTGGCGGACAATCATTTATCCCGCACACCTTAAATAAAATAAAACTGCTTAGAGAAATGATCGATGAGCGTTCTCTTAAAGTAAAAATTGAAGTGGATGGCGGTGTAACGCTTGACAATGCCCGTTCAATTATTGATGCAGGTGCAGATGTGTTGGTAGCAGGCAGTACAGTTTTTAAATCATCCGATCCTACAAAAACAATTGCTACACTAAAGAGTTTTTAGTAGAGCCCTTCAGCATCTTCATCTAATTTTTGAAAGGCGTAGAACATGCAGCTTACATGCAAGGCCTGGTCAAATTCATTATTTTGCAGCATTAGCCTTACTTTTTCCAATGGCAATAAAATAATTTCTATCTCTTCGTTGGCATCTAAATTTTGTGCAGCTACTTTTTTACCGCCTGTTGCTAAAAACAGATCCGTATAATTATTTAATATGCCGGGGTTAGCAGCAACTTGTCCTACATGTTCTATCACCGCAAATTCATAGCCTGTTTCTTCCATTAATTCTCTTGCAATTCCTTTGAGAATATGTTCACCTTCTTCAACAAAACCACCGGGTATCTCCAATATTGTTTTTTCGATCGGATGACGGTATTGTTTTGTCATTATTACTTCACCATCTTCTGTTATGGCCAATGCGCACGCTGAACGAGGTAATTCTACTACGTAATATGATTCAACGATCTTGCCATTAGGCATTTCGCATTTGTCTTTGCGGGCAGTAAAATATTGAAAGCGGGCTATGTATTCCGAAGAGAGTTTTTTCCAATTCATTTTATGTAGTTAATTAGATGGCGCAGATTAAGATCCGCGCCATCTACATGTTTTACCAATTCATTCTTTCTCGTAACCTTGTTACATGTGCCGTATGATGTTTACTATGCCATGCATACGAGCCAAGTAAGTACCAAATGGTCATTTCCTTTTTTGCTTCAGGATGAAAAATAGTCCTGTTCCATTCATCGCCTTTAATATTCTTTATTACCTCTACCCATCTTGTATGCAATGCATGCAGTAAGGTTAATGATATATTAACGGGCAAATTTTTCGTGTCATTCATTTCAGCCCATAAAGCTTCTTCATATGGTTTTATTGTTGGATTATTTTCAGTTAATCCTAATTTAAAACGTATGTAAGCATTCATATGGCTATCGGCAACATGATGTATCAATTGCTTTATTGTCCAGCCTTCCGGACGATAAGGTGTATCGATCTGTGCTTCATCTAAATTCAATATTGAATTTTCGAGGTCTTGCGGAAGAAATGTAATATACCTGATCCATTCCTGTAATTGCTTATCAGAAAATGGCTGCGGCTCATATTTGCCTATTGGATATTTTAGATCTTCCGTCATACAGCTACGATCTATTTTTTAACAGGTTTTGTAGCCGGAGCTGTTGGAGCAGCTGCAGTAACAGCCGGCTTGATCGCTAATAATTCCATTTGAAAGATCAAAGCAGATCCACCGGGAATTTGACCACCAGCACCCCTATCACCATAAGCAAGATCACTTGGGATATACACTTTAAATTCATCGCCCACATGCATTAATTGCAAAATTTCTGTCCAACCTTTAATAACGCCACCTACAGGGATCGTCAATGGTTCACCTCTTTTGTATGAGTTATCAAATTCAGTTCCGTCGATCAAAGTACCTGCATAATTGGCTACTACTGTATCTTCTGCGGTTGGGAATATTTTAGTTGTATCAGATTTTCTTAATATTTCATACTGCAAACCATCGGGTAAGGTTATTACTCCTGCGCGTTTGCTGTTGGCATCTAAAAAGGCCTGGTTCTTTGCTTTTACTCCGCTAACTTTTTGTTGCGCTTCTTCTTGTTGTTTTTGATGATAAGCTTGCGAGTAATTTTGCAAAACCTGTTCTAATACCTGAGAATCAAGCAATGTTTTTCTATTCTTAATGGCATCATCCATTCCTCTTTTTACAAGTTCGGTATTGATGTTGTCAAGATCCTGGCGTTTAAAATTCCCTCCGATATTATTGCCGATCGCATACGACAAGGAATCGTTTGCATTTTTAAAAGTACCAACCGTAGTTCCATGTGGAGCTGATACCACTTTCATTTTTGTTGTTTTCTTAAGCGCTACTTGTGCATGAGCAGCGGTACTTGTGATTGCGACTATAATAGTTGCAAAAAGAATCTTTGTCATTTTTTAGTTTTAATTGGTGTGATGGTATAAAATTATTCGTCTCTCATTTCTTTTCCTGTAAGATGAATGAATACATCTTCAAGATTAGCTGATTTTACTTGTTTGGGCCTTTCAAAACCCGTAGCAACCAGATCATCGATCATTTTATCGGGCGAAGCCAAAGCAATTACTTTTCCTTCATCCATGATCGCGATACGATCGCATAATTGTTCTGCTTCATCCATGTAATGTGTGGTAATGATAACGGTTGTTCCCTCGCTTCTTATCTTTTTAACCAGGTCCCATAAATTTCTACGCGCCTGAGGATCCAAGCCAGTCGTTGGTTCATCTAAAAAAATAACTTTTGGTTTATTGATCAAGGTTGTAGCAATGGAGAAACGTTGTTTTTGTCCGCCACTCATTTCTTTGAATTTATTTTTCGCTTTATCTTCCAGGTTCACCAATTTCAGCAACTCCATCGGGTCAACTTTTTCATTGTACAAACCTGCAAAGAGGTTGATCAGTTCTACCAAATTCAATCCCGGATAAAAACCTGATGTTTGCAATTGAACACCAATTATCTTTTTAATACTGTCAGGAGCTTTGTCAAGATCAAGCCCGTCAACAATTACCTGGCCGCTTGTTTTTTCACGAAGTGTTTCTATAATTTCCAGCGTGGTTGATTTACCTGCGCCATTTGGCCCTAGTAAACCAAATATTTCGCCCTCATACACATCGAAAGAGATGCCCTTTACCGCTTCAAAAGAACCGTAATTCTTTTTTAGATCCTTTACCGAAATAATTGTTTTTTGCATATCCGATCTGCTTAATAGCAGGGCAATTTAAGTAAAAAAATATCTTTTCAAATATTTGCGATTTGCCGTTCTGAAAACAGCCTTTTAAATACTTGTTATAATTAGCTAAGAATTACGACTTTTGCAAATTATTTGAGAGGGCTAAATTAAACGAATTAACTCAATCAACCCAAATAACAAGTAGTACAGATGAAGGTTTTTAAATTTGGCGGCGCCAGTATTAACAGTATCGAAAGGATAAAAAACGTAGGTAAAATAATCGAATCTTTCAAAGGTGATGATATTTTAGTAATAATATCTGCCATAGGCAAAACCACCAATGCTTTGGAGCAAGTGGCCGAATCTTTTTTTGCCGGCAATAAAGAGGAAGCTCTTAATTTTTTTACCGAGATAAAGCTTGAACATTTAACACTTGTAGAAAAATTAGGATTGAAAAAAGTGGCTGCTTTAAGCGATCTTTTTACGGAAGTAGAATGGTTATTGCATGATAAGCCTGTAAGAGATTATGATTATTATTATGACCAGATCGTTTGTTGTGGCGAATTATTGAGTACGGCGATCATCAGTGATTATTTTAATTCGATCCAAATTAAAAATACCTGGGTTGATGTCAGAGATACTTTTAGTACCGATGATAATTTTAGAGATGCTACGATCGATTGGAAAACAACTGAACATAAAGTTCAAAAAAATATACTGCCTCTTTTTTCCAAACAAAAAATAGTTATTACACAAGGTTTTATTGGTGCTACAGATGAAAATGAAAGCACTACTTTGGGCAGAGAAGGAAGCGATTATACTGCTGCTATTTTTGCCAATATGCTGAATGCCGAAAGTCAGACAATATGGAAAGATGTGGATGGAGTTTTTAGTGCCGACCCTAAAAAATTTCCTGCGGCAACAATTATTAACGAGTTAAGTTATAGCGAAGTGATCGAGATGGCTTATTATGGAGCGCAGGTGATACATCCTAAAACTATCAAACCGATCGAGAATAAAAATATTCCTTTGCATGTGCGCTGCTTTTTAAAACCCGAACTAACGGGAACGATCATAAGTAAAAAACCGGTGCAAGGCTTACCTCCTATTATTGTTGTAAAAGAAAAGCAGGTATTGATGGAACTTCGCTCGAAAGATTTTTCTTTTGTAGAAGAAAAGCCTGTTGGAAAATTGTATGAGCTATTCGAAGAAATAAAAATACGTCCAAACTTATCGCAAAATGGTGCCATCAGTATTTTATATTGTTTAGATGATAAACCTGAGAAAATTGAAAAGCTGGCATTAGCAGCAGGAGAAATATTTGATGTGCAGTTAGAAAAGCATTTGACGCTTTTAACAGTAAGGCATTTTACTGATGCTGTTATTGAAGAACTGACAAAAGGAAAGATAAAGTTATTGAGCCAGCAGAATAAAGATATGATCCAAATCGTGATGAAGGACGCAAAATAATTTATTACAGATCGAATTCTTTTGCCAGTAATCTAAAAGAATTGAGACGGTCTTCTTTTGAATAAGTCATGGTAGTTACGATGATCTCTTCTACGTCAAATTCTTTTGCAAGTGCCGTTAGTTTTTCTTTTACTTGCTTTGGCGTACCTGATACAATGCGCCCGGCATTATTGCGGATACGCATTTTTTCATCACCGGAGAATTCATAGCCGGCAATATCTTCATAGCTGCTCATTGGTTCAAACTTTCCTTGTTCAAATTGCAGTAAATTATAATCACTGAGCTTGCGCATTTGCGCAGCTTTCTCTTCTGTATCGGCGCATAATACTGTTATCGCAAGTAATGCAAAGGGTTTGGAAAACTGTGTAGAAGGTTTAAAATTTTTCCTGTATTGTTTTGTCATTTCTGCATCTGCATGTCCATTGATAAAACGTGCAATGACTAACCCCATTCCATATTTTGATGCTAATAAACTACTGCCACCTGCGCTACTGCTTAATATCCATTGTTGCGGTGTACCTGCACTTTGTGGTACAGCCAATAATAATCCATATTTTGTTTCTGCTTCATCTTTGAAAAAAGCTTGCAGGTGTTCTAATTGTGTGATGTAACTTTCTTCACTAAAAGTATTGCTCGGATTTAATAATGCTGCCGTGATGCGGTCACCACCGGGCGCACGCCCCATTCCCAGATCTATACGACCAGGAAAAAGTGTTTCCAACATCCTGAAATTTTCTGCAACTTTTAATGCGCTGTGATTTGGTAACATAATACCGCCTGAACCGATCCGGATAGTATTTGTTGCATCTGCTAATTTAACCATTAACAATTCTGGAGCAGAGCCAGCGATCATCGTAGAATTATGATGTTCGGAAACCCAGAATCTTGAATAACCCAGCGTTTCTGCAAGCTTGGCTGTCTCCACTGTTTCAGCGATAGCTTGTTCAGCAGTTCCACCTTTGCGTACAATGGATTGATCTAATATGCTAAGCTTTATTTTTTGTTGTGTCAATGTAGTATGTTGTATTTACTCGGGCCTGTCTTTTCTTTGCGGACCAACATCTCCATTATCATCTTTAGGCTGTGGCTTAGCGTTAGGAAGCTTCCCTCTTTTATAAATGATCAACCCGTTCAAAAAATTTCTTAAAAGTTGATCGCCTGCCTCCATATAACCAGGCTGGTCCTCATTTCTAAAAATATCTCCTAAAGCGCCTTTACTGATCTCAAAATCTGCTAAAGCTAATATTTGTATGATGTCTTCCGTGTGTAACGAGAGTGCCACACGCAGTTTTTTAAGTATGTCGTTATTTGTTAACATGTCTGTTCTGATTTCTTTATAAATTATTGATAGTTAAAAGTAACACTATTACTGCATTTTTATTTATCTTTCCATTCTATCCAATACTACGAAAAACTTTATTTATGGACCCTAAACTCTACAATGTAATCCTGGTGGACGATCATGTCCTTTTACGAGATGCTCTTGCTTCCCTTATTAACACTTTTGATGAATGCCACGTAATAAATGTAGCCGGCAACGGTAAAGAATTAGTGCGTGAAATAGAAAATGGCAATGTTCCAAATATTGTATTGCTTGATCTAAATATGCCTGAAATGGATGGCTATGATACGGCTAAATGGCTGCATGATAATCATCCTCAAATTGGTGTATTGATACTAACCATGTACGATTCTGAAATTGCGTTGATACGTTTATTGCAGCTTGGCGTAAAAGGATTTTTAAAAAAAGATGTACATCCGGATGAATTAAAATCGGCTATTGCTTCTGTTGCCAATGGCGAGTATCATTATTCTCATGGCGTAACAGGTAAATTGGCCACTTTGTTTCAAACCAATCATGCTAATAATTCTTCCTTAGACAGATCAATATTGAATAGTATTGAAATTGAGTTTTTAAAATTAGCCAGTACGGATATGACCTATAAAGAGATCGCTGATATCATGAAGCTAACACCACGCATGATCGATAATCACCGCGATTCTCTTTTTATTAAATTGAATGTAAAAAGCAGGGTAGGCTTGGCTATCTATGCAATAAAAAATGGTATTGTAACTTTTTAAAAAAGTCCGAATAAAGTAGAATCTATTTGGGTAATGATCTGCCCTAAATGTTCTTCATTCTCTGCAAACTTATTGGTGTTGGCATCGATGATCAATAACGGGCCCTCTTTATAATTTTCTATCCAGTTATTATAATAATCATTCAGCTTTTTTAAATAATCCAGTCGGATATTTTCTTCATATTCCCTTCCTCGCTTTTGTATCTGTGCTACCAATGTTGGTACCGATGCTTTTAAATAGATCAAAAGATCCGGCGGTTGCACCATTGACTTCAACGTTTCGAAAAAATTATAATAATTAGTGAAATCGCGTTTGCCCATAAGGCCCATATCGTGCAGGTTTGGTGCAAAGATGTTGGCATCTTCGTAGATCGTTCTATCCTGGATAATTGTTTCTGTTCCGCGCTGAATATCTAATAAATTATTCAATCTGCTATTCAGGAAATATATCTGAAGGTTAAAGCTCCAACGAGGCATGTCCTCATAAAAATCATTTAAATATGGATTGTGATCCACATCTTCAAATTGAGGGATCCATTTATAATGTTTGCTAAGCAATTCTGTTAACGTGGTTTTACCGGCGCCTATGTTTCCGGCTATAGCAATATGCTTAGGTTTTTTTGTCTTTGCCATAATAATTTATAAAGTTCCGGTTTTCAGATGTTAGGGTACACAGATCAACAGGCGTTCAAATTATACAATATTTTTGGTATTTAGGTTTTGGACTTTTATTTTTTTAATAATAGTTCAAACCAATAGCTGTTCTTACTAGCTCCATTGTTGCCCTGGCACTTTTTCTTGCCTTTTCCGCACCTTGCTCCATTACTTCCTTTAAATATTTTTCGTCCTGTAATATTGCATCTACCTTATTTCTGATAGGAGAAATAAAGTTCACCATGTCTTCTCCTAACTGCTTTTTCATATCACCATAACGAATAGTGCAGTTGTTGAAATCATCGGCATACTTTTTAATTACCTCTTCAGTACTTACCAGCTTCATCAATCCAAAAATGTTCTCGATATAGTCAGGCTTGGTTGAATTTTTTTCTGTTGGGCCTCCATCCGTTTTAGCCTTCATTACTTTTTTACGGATCATTTCATCGTCATCAGCCAGGTATAATGTTGCTAATTGATTCTCGCTTTTGCTCATCTTACCTGTACCATCCAAACTCGGTACTTTTACCAATTCTTCATTATAATTAAAGGCAACTGGTTCAGGAAAAATTTCGCCATAGCGATGGTTGAAACGATTAACAAAATTACGTGCCATTTCCAGATGCTGCTCCTGGTCTTTCCCAACGGGAACGTATTTAGCGCGATGCAATACAATATCCGCTGTTTGTAAAACAGGATAAGTTAGCAAGCCAGCATTTACGTTTTCAGGATTCTGGCGAACCTTATCTTTAAAAGTAGTGGTTTTTTCCAGCTCACCTTTATAGGCCATCATATTTAAATACAGGTACAATTCCGATGTTTCATGTACATGGCTCTGGCAATACAAGGCAACTTTATCGGGATCTAATCCACAGGCAATATTTTCTGCTAAAACCCTGTGTACATTCGCTTTTAACTCCTTTGTATCAGGATGCGTGGTTAGTGAATGGAGGTCTGCCACCATAAAAAAGCAGTTAAACTCTTCCTGCATACGGACATAATTACGAATAGCCCCAAAGTAATTGCCTAAATGCAAAAAACCTGTGGGGCGAATGCCACTCATTACTATTTCTTTTTGACCACTCATAAGTCCGCGAAGATAATATTTAAGTCGTAAGTTTTAAGGTATAAGTAATAAGTTTTTGGGCGATTATTAGAGATGTCTTTTATGATATTACTAACTGATAACTTAGTAAAACTTAGTATTTTTGACCCATGGAAGTAAATGATCAATTAATAGATAAACTAGCAAGCTTATCCAGGTTACAATTTGATGCTACGGAAAAAGCAGCTATTAAAACCGATCTGCAGAATATGATCCAGTTCATCGATCAGCTAAATGAATTAGATACCACAGGTGTTGAACCATTATTGCACATGAGCGATAATGTGAATGTTTTAAGAGCAGATGAAGTACAAGGCAGCATATCAAGAGATGAAGCTTTAAAGAATGCCCCTGTGCATGATGAACAATTCTTTAAAGTCCCTAAAGTAATTCAGAAATAATATGCAGGGCATTATTCATTTAAAAGATATTAATAAAAGCTATTACTTAGGTAAGCAGGAGCTGCAGGTATTAAAAGGCATCAATATCGATATTTTTAAAAATGAATATGTGGCGTTGATGGGACCAAGCGGTTCTGGAAAATCAACGCTGATGAATATATTGGGTTGTCTTGACTCTCCCACTGGTGGTAAATATATTTTGAACGGAAAAGATGTAAGCGGCATGCCTGATAATGACCTTGCTGAGGTTCGCAATAAAGAGATCGGTTTTGTTTTTCAACAATTTAATTTATTGCCGCGTTTAACTGCCATAGAAAATGTTGCCCTCCCACTTATTTACAGTGGTATTGAAAAAAAAGAGAGATTAGAAAGGGCAATGGAAGTTTTAACTAAAGTTAGATTAGATGACCGCAGCCACCATAAACCCAATGAATTAAGCGGCGGACAATGCCAGCGTGTTGCCATTGCAAGGGCATTAATAAATAATCCTTCTATTATTTTAGCAGATGAACCAACCGGTAATCTTGATTCTAAAACATCTTATGAGATAATGGATATCCTTACTAAGATACATAATGATGGTAACACTGTTATTTTAGTAACACATGAAGAAGATATCGCAAATTATGCAAGACGTGTTATTCGTTTAAAGGATGGAATCATTGCAAGCGATATCATCACAACAAATAAAATTACACAATCATAGCAATTAATTCCTCGCATAGATTTTTATTCTACGTAGAATATCATCCTCAGGTATCTTTTTTAATTTTATTTTCCTTCTTTTTATCTTTCTTTTTATTTCAATAATAACTAATTGATTATTAATTAATTATACTGTTTAATTTTTTATAGAAAGTGTAAGGTCTTTAAGAAATAAATCGCAAGATTTTTTTCTTAGGCATGTAGTTTGAAAATTTAGAAAATTATTAATCAAATAATTATTTAAAACAAACTACAAAATTTTATGTTGAAAATTAAACTAACCAACAAATTAACAGGCCTAATTATAGCAGGAGCTTTATTATCTTCTCTAACATTTACCTCTTGCAAAAAAAGTGATGGTACAGATAGCGGCAATTCACAAACTTCAATGGGTGTTACGGATGCGGCAATTGACGATCCTACAGTAAGTGGTGTATTCGTTACGATTACTGATATTAAATTAGACGGACAAAGTGTTCAGGGCTTTACAAAAACAACTGTAAATATAGCGGCATTTCAAAATGGCAATATCCAATCGATCGGTAATTTTAGATTGCAAGGAAAAAGTTATAGTACAGTTACATTTGTGTTAGACTATAACAATGATGCAAGCGGAAATGCACCCGGCGTATACGTTGTAACTACGGATAATGTAAAACATGCAATAACAAGCTCTAGTAATTCTATCACCATTACAAAGAATTTTACTTTGTATGATTCAACAAGCAACGCTATCGTAGCTGATTTTGATCTTCGTAAAATGATCGTTCATCCTACTACAGGTGATACTACAAGTTTTAATTTAGTGACAAGTGCTGAATTGCAAAATTCGATCCGCGTAATCAATCAAAATACAAGTGCCACCATTTCAGGAACATTTACTAAAACAGCTGATAGTACTGATGCCGTAATTGCTTATTTATATAAAAAAGGAACTTTCACTGCTGCTGAAACACAAGGACAAGGTGCAAGCAATATTCAATTCGCAAATGCAGTAACAAGTACTGTTGTTGGCCAGGATGGTTCTTACAAATTTGCCTTTATTGATAGTGGTAGTTATGAAATACATTTTGCGAACTACAGAGAATTTAATCATAATGGCAGACTTAAATTAGTTGCTTTATATACTGCCGCAATAAACAATGTTGCACAGGATATCTTAAACTTTTTAATAGATCTTAAAGCGATCATTACAGGTGTAAATATTACAGCATCTGCCGAAGTAAGCGTAACCGATTAATATCCTTCAGGGATGATCAAACACAATAAGCCCTTATTCTTTATGAATAAGGGCTTTGTGTTTGATTTTGTTTTGAATAACTTTGGATAATGGCACTAAAAATATATACTAAAACAGGCGACCTTGGTAAAACAAGTTTGATCGGTGGAACAAAAGTTCCTAAGAGCCATTTGCGTATTGAAAGTTATGGTACCGTTGATGAATTGAATTCTTACATAGGATTGGTCTCAGATCAAATGACGGATGTTCATGGCAAAGATATTTTAAGAGAGATACAAGACAGGTTATTCACTATTGGTTCATCACTTGCATGCGATCCTGAAAAGGAACCGAAAATGAAGATCCCCGATTTAAAGGAAACAGATGTTGAGCTACTGGAAAAAGAAATTGATACAATGAATGAAGTATTACCAGCAATGAAATTTTTCATCTTGCCCGGAGGGCACCCTGCCATATCAACAACACATATAGCCCGTTGTGTATGTAGAAGGGCTGAACGTATCTGCGTAGGTATGCAGGAACATGAATTATTTGTAGAACCGCTGGTGATCAAATACCTGAATCGTTTAAGCGATTATCTATTTGTTTTGGCAAGGCATACAGGGCACTTGCTGAATGTAGCGGAAATACCTTGGAAGCCGCGTGTTTAATTGTAATAGATAAATTGTTGATTAAGGCATCGTTTGTATTTGAATTAACAATTTAAACACTAGCCATTTAACCATTGATCATAAACCCATCCTTCATGTGCAATGTCCTGTCGCTCATTTGAGCAAGTTCTTCATTGTGGGTCACTATCAAAAAGGTTTGATTAAAATTTTTTCTTAGGTCGATGAATAGCTGGTGCAATTCTTTCGCGTTCTTGCTATCAAGGTTACCGGTTGGTTCATCTGCCATTATAATAGAAGGGTTATTGATCAAAGCTCTTGCTACAGCAACTCTTTGTTGCTCTCCACCAGATAACTGATTGGGTTTATTTTCTAAGCGGCCAGATAGGCCCAAAGTAGCTAATAGTTCCAGGGCTCTTTCGTTTACTTCTTTCTTTTTAGTGCCTGCGATCCATCCGGGGATGCAAACATTCTCCAAAGCAGTGAATTCGGGCAATAAATGATGAAACTGAAATACAAAGCCAATATGCTTATTTCTAAACGCTGCTAGTTTTTTCCCCGTTAACTGATCTACTTTTTCATTTTCCAGGGTGATCGTTCCTTTATCGGCTTTATCTAATGTGCCCAGGATATGCAATAAAGTACTTTTCCCAGCTCCTGATGAGCCCACAATACTTACAATTTCTCCCTTTTGGATGGTAATATCTACCCCTTTCAGTACGGGTAGCGTTCCATAATTCTTAATAATACCTGTGGCCTTCAGCATCAGGCTAAAGTAATTAATAATTAAGAAATAATAGTAATAAGCTGCATTTTTTGCAATATTTATGCTTTTCTTTAAATTGAAAACTATAGTAGGGGAAAAACACATTTGGTCAGTTCCACCAAACTTTTACATTTGCAAAAATTAAACCCATTTAGAAGATGTTCTGGACACTCGAATTAGCCTCTCATTTAGAAGACGCACCATGGCCTGCAACGAAAGATGAATTGATAGATTTCTCCATCAGAAGTGGCGCTCCTATTGAAGTAATTGAAAATCTTCAGGAATTAGAAGACGAAGGTGAAGTATATGAAGGATTAGAAGATATCTGGCCTGATTATCCAAGCCAGGATGACTTCTTCTTCAATGAAGATGAATATTAAAATGTAACTTTTACAACTTGAATGCTAAGTTTTGTGTATAAAATATATAAAACTTAGCATTTACTTTATGTATGAAACAAAAACCTCGGATAGACATTGTTAATGAGATATTAGAGGAATGCATTGTCGCCTACCCTGTTTCTTCCTTCATAATAAGCCTCTACAAACAATACCAGCAACGCGGAAGCCTCAGCAAAAAGCAGCTGGAAGGTTTATACAGTAAGACCGCCCAGATCGAAAACATTTCCACTAGCAAATTAGCAACACTTGAAGCGTTAATAAAGAAGATGCCTACCAGGTATAAGTCTGATATATCTGCTCCTGCAACGATAGTTGAAAAAGATATTGTTGTTGGCGAAATGATCGCGGCCATTTTAGAAAAACGCCCGCAACATAAAACAGTACTTCTCCTTAAAATTAAATATGAGAAAGACGAGATACTTACCGCTTCTGAAATAGCGGACCTTAAGCGTTTTGTTCAGTCGCTTTAATAGCAATTTTCTATTTATTTTTTGTACATTCAAGTACAAACAAGCCTTATGAAAAACTGCATTTTATTTCTTCTCACAATAGTTTGTATTATTTATTTAAATGCTTGTTGCCGACAGGTTCAATGTAGCAATAGCAATCAAAGTATAGACCGGATAGGATTGATCGGTTTTGATTCTACTGATTTTGATTCGGTCATTTTAATAAGATATCGGGCAGGATCGAATTTTGGGATTATCGATAGCCAGGAGAAATTAGATAGTACCAATTCTACACTAACTATAGGAAATGATACCAGCTATTTTGATATATATGGCGCCTATCTTCAAATTGTTCCCAATGGAAATTATGAGGTATATATTGGTGCGACCAATGCCACCATATTGATTGATCAGGTACTTGAACCCCAGACCTCAGAAAAAAATTGTTCAGTAGGAGTTCCTGTAAAAGGCTGTGTTAATACTATTACCTCTATTCGCGTAAACACAGCAACGCAGCCTTTTACTACTGTAATTTATATTTATAAGTAAGCGCCTTACTTATTCAACCGGTATTTTTTCTACCCATGGCATCCTTTCTGTCTCCTCCAACGTTTCTTGGATAATTACATCCACTTTTTGTCAAATTTCGTATGTAAAATAGGTTCGGTAAATCTTTAAGAATAATTGCTACTAAATCGGCGCATATTTTGTTAGGCATTCAACAAGCAATTATTTATTTGATGAAAAAATTATTGATTCTATTTTTTGTTGCAGGTAGCCTGACCGCTATCGCAAAGCCATGCGTATTATCTCCTGTTCTCGCTGGTTCTTCTATCATTCAGTATGATACTGCTGCACCATATGCATTAGTTGCCGGAGGAAGCAAAGGAATAGGCTATGGTATTGCAGAAGCATTGGCCAAACGCAAATACAATTTAATTTTAATTGCCCGGCATTTAGATACTTTAGAAACAGCAAAAACAAGATTAGAAACACAATACCATGTTCATGTAGATATATTGGTGTACGATCTTAGTAAAGATTCGTCCGCAGAAGCAATCGCAAAATGGTGCACGGATAGAAATATACATTTGAAAATGCTTTGCAATGTTGCGGGTATTGGAGGTTCGAGGGATTTTTTATCATTGCCGTTAGATTCTCTGCGGTATATGGTAAGATTGAACGTTGAATCTTGCATGGCACTTTCCTTAACATTGCTTCCATTGCTGGAGAAAAATGCTCCTTCTTATATTTTGAATGTGGCGAGTATGGCCGGACTAGCTCCTATCCCATCAAAAAATATGTATTCGGCAACAAAATCCGCTGTTGTATTTTTTAGTTATTCGCTCAGGTATCAATTGAAGAAAGAACATATTAGTGTGAGTGTGCTTTGTCCGGGCCCGGTATTTACAAAGCCCGAAGTGATAAAAGATACAAAAGAAAAAATGGGTAAAGTAGGAGTAAAAATGGCGCTGATGCCTGATAAGGTTGGAGAAATAGCTGTAAAGAAAACGATCAGGGGAAGATTACTGATAGTGCCAGGGAAGCTCGCTACTTTCGCTTCTTCTTTTTTGATAAGATTACCGAGAAGATGGGTGACTGCTATTTACGGTAAATTGGGAGATTCATAATTGACTATTTATTTTAGGATGGATAAAATATCTTTAACTATTTCATATTATTTTACACCGATAAACAAAACCGGGCGCATGATAGCTGCTGCAAGCATAAAATTGTTACGGATACCTTTTTCTTTTTTCCTGGCACCTTTGTATTTTTTTACTTTATCAATGGTGCCTAATATTAATTGGGGAAATGCGGCATTGATATTTTTTATCCTTAACATTTTAATATACCCTGCCAGCAATGGTTACAATAGTTATATGGACAGGGATACAGAAAGTATCGGCGGCATTGAGAAACCTCCTCCTCCACCAAAACAATTATTTTACCTGACCATTATATTAGATGCAGTTGGTGTTTTATTAAGTTTATTGATCAGTCCTGTTTTTGCTGCGCTGATGTTAGTATATATATTAGCTTCTAAAGCGTATAGTTATAGAGGTATTCGATTAAAGCAATATGCTATCATTGGTTATCTAACGGTGATCATCTTTCAGGGAGCATTAACATTCTGTATGGTGTATTATGGAACTGATGCAGCAGGCATTAACACATTACCATGGCAGGGAATATTGATCTGCGCTTTATTGATAGGAGGATTTTATCCGTTGACACAAGTATATCAACACAAACAGGATGTTGCAGATGGTGTAAAAACCATCAGCTATCGGCTTGGATATACCGGTACGTTTATTTTTTGCGGATCGGTTTATTTAGTAGCGTGGTTATTAACGGCACAATTTTTTATACAGCAACATAGCATTGGTAAATTATTATCGATCACCGTTTTTTTTATGCCCATCATTCTTTATTTTTCCTGGTGGTTTTTACAAGTCAAAAAAGATATCAGTGCAGCGAGTTTCAAAAATACCATGCGTATGAATTGGATCGCAGCCACTTGTACTAATACAGCATTTATCATTTTATTAATCTGGAATCATTTTGAGTAAGATAGTCTCCATAGGTACAGCGGTGCCAAATTTTAAACATAATCAGCAAAATATCCTGACGTTCATGAAGCAGGTGTATGCATTGTCAGAAACGGATAGCCGCAAATTGCAATTCTTATATCGGCAAGGTGGAATTGATACGCGTTATTCTGTTATTCCTGATTATAGTTCAGAAGCTGCAGGCTGGCAATTTTATTCTCCTACAGAAAACCTTGAACCGTTTCCTTCGGTAGAAGATCGGATGAAAGTGTACAAGCAATGTGCAGCGCCACTGTCTGTAAAAGCTATTGCTGATTGTATAGGATCATTTCCAAAAGAAAAAATAACACATTTAATAACAGTTAGCTGTACAGGAATGAGTGCGCCAGGCTTAGATCTTGAGTTGCTTGAATTATTACACTTGCCGCCCACTACTACAAGAACTTCTGTAAATTTTATGGGTTGTTATGCCGCGATACATGCTCTAAAGATCGCCAATGCATTTTGTCTGGCTGACGAAAATGCCAATGTATTAATCGTTTGTACAGAGCTTTGCACTTTGCATTTTCAAAATGAACCAACCGTTGAGAACATGACGAGTAGTATGCTTTTTGCTGATGGCGCAGCGGCAGTATTGATCACAGGAGATAAAGAGGCCGACGGTATAAACATCGATAATTTTTATTCGATGGTAGCATCCAAAGGCAGTAACGATATGGCCTGGGATATTTCTTCTAAAGGATTTTTAATGACATTGAGCAGTTATATTCCTGATCTGATAGAAGAAGATTTTGATGAACTGGCAAGCAATGCACTGGCTGCTGCTAAATTAAAGAAACAGGATATCTCACACTGGTGTATTCATCCCGGCGGAAAAAAAATATTAGAATCTGTTCACAAGAGCCTTGGTTTTACAAACGGACAACTACAATCTAGTTATGATGTATTGAAAGATTATGGCAATATGTCATCACCGACTATATTGTTTGTGTTGAAAGAAATATTAGCAAAGGCAACTATAAAAAAAGATGAAAAAATATTTGGTGCAGCCTTCGGTCCCGGACTAACAATGGAAACCTTTATCTTGTCTGCATGATAAACCTTCGCCAACGCAGTGATCAAAAAGAATTGTTGGATGGAGATAATATTCCGTTCGATGCGTTGAAGCAAAACCTTACTGAACTTAATTTTATTAATACGTGGCTTGGCGGACATTCAATAACGCTTCGCGGGATAAAAAGATCTATCAATCGTACAAAGCCTATTATTATTTGTGAAATTGGTTGTGGTGGAGGTGATAATTTATTTGCAGTTTATCAATACTGTTTGAAACATGATATCAAGGCGAAATTTATAGGTATTGATCTGCATGAAGGTTGCATCAATTATGCCCGCGATCGATATCCACAATTAGATTGTCAATGGATCTGCAATGATTATGCTGCTGTAAAATTTGACCCCAATCCTACTATTATCTTTTCTTCTTTATTTTGTCATCATTTTACCAATGATCAATTAATTGATATGTTGCAATGGCTGCAACAAAATAGCCGGGAAGCATTTTTTATTAACGATCTGCAACGCAATCGACTACCTTATTATCTTATTAAACACTTAACAAAGATCTTCAGCAACTCTTATCTTGTAAAAAATGATGCCTGTTTATCGGTAGCGCGCAGTTTTGTAAAAAAAGATTGGGTACAATTATTTGAACGGGCTGGAATAAAAAACTATATGATCCGCTGGCAATGGGCATTTCGCTGGTTAATTACAGTTGATAATAAATTGCATGAGTAATTCTACACAACATATCCCAATATATGATGCAGCGATCATAGGTGGCGGATTAGCGGGATTATCGCTTTCTATCCAATTAGCTAAAAAAGGGTATAGTGTTATCTTATTTGAAAAAGAGACTTATCCATTTCATAAAGTTTGTGGCGAATACATTAGCATGGAATCTTGGGATTTTGTACGATCGCTCGGTGTTGATCTGGATGCATTAAATGTTTCGCATATCCATCAGCTGACCATATCGGCTCCTAATGGAAATTTATTAAAACATCGACTGCCACTCGGTGGTTTTGGCATCAGTCGATATTTGTTAGATGATACATTGGTACAAATTGCAAGAACAACTGGAGTTATTATTAAAGAAAATACGAAGATCACAGATATTTTTTTCGGCGATGATATTTTTACTATTCAGGATGGAGAAAAGATTTGCACAGTCAAAGTAGTTTGCGGAAGCTTTGGTAAAAGAAGTAACCTTGATGTTAAATGGAAACGCCCCTTTGCTATCGCCGCGAAAAATAATACCAATAATTATGTTGGGGTAAAATACCATGTTAAAGCAGATCTGCCTGCTGATACTATTTCATTACATAATTTTCAGGATGGGTATTGCGGCATTTCAAAAATTGAAGATGGCAGGTATTGCCTTTGTTATTTAACAACAGCCAATAATCTTAAAAAAAGCAATGGTAATATTAAAGTGATGGAACAAAATATATTATCTCAAAATCCTCATTTGAAAAATATATTTTCTTCGGTTGATTTGTTATATGATGCGCCGCTAACTATCTCGCAAATAAGTTTTGATAAAAAAAGCCAGACTGATGGCCATATACTATTTATCGGCGATGCAGCGGGAATGATAACACCTTTATGTGGTAACGGCATGAGCATGGCCCTGCATGGCAGTAAGCTTGCGTTTGAGCAGGTATTGGCCTTCTTGCAAAAAAATATTTCAAGGAAAGAAATGGAAAACCGTTATACGCAAGAATGGAACATTAATTTTAGTAAGCGATTACGAAGCGGCAGAATGATCCAGCGTTTGTTTGGAAACAAGATGGTCACCAATATTTTTATTGGGCTGATGAAACCGTTTCCAAAGCTGGTCAACTTTTTAATCAAGCAAACACATGGCAAAGCATTTTAAATGATAACATAGCTTTCTCGTTCTAAACGTATTTCCGCTTTCTCGGTAAAATATTTCTTACTCCACCATAGTAGTTTGATAATTATTAGGTATTTAATCGCTCATAGCCGCTGGGCTGTGTTCCTTTTCCAGCGCTACTTTGGCCACTGACGAAAATCTGCTTTGCATGATTTTGTCTGCCACGCTACGCTTGGCACCGCAGCCAAAGAGGCGCTTCCACAGGAACTGGTAGATCTTGTTAAGTGATTAAAGCAGTTAAGCGAATCGAATAAATCAGCAATTACCAGGATCCGTATTTAACTTTTAATTGTTTTAATAATATTCGCATACCACTTACGGCATCATCTGTTGCGGTGTTCATAAAAATGATATATGCAATATCTTTTTGTCGGTCGATCGAAACCGTTGTAAAATAAGTTCCTGCAGATCCGGAATGTGCGGAGAATTCTTTTCCTCTATCATATACATTTGCCCAGCCAATTGAATAATTACTAATGCCTTTGTGGATGTAATTATAGGTTGAGCTTTTCAGGTAATTATCTTTACCCTCCAAACCTTGTATATTTAATTGTATGAATTTTATGTAGTCAGGTAAGCTAACATTGATATCGCCTGCAGGCTCTCCATAATCTAAATGATAGTTAACATTTGAAGGGACCGGCTTTAGCGAATCGCCTACCATCCAATGGCCCCAGGTATCTTTTTTAGTTTGATTATCGGGCCAGGAAAGTGCTGTGTTTATTTTTAAGTTTTGATTGAAGCAAATATTTACCAGATCTTCCCAGGTTCTGTTCGTCACTCGTTCTAACATCAGCGCAGCTAATATATAACCTGCATTTGAGTAATTGTAGTGTAAGCTTGTATCTACGTTAACGGGTTTAAGTGTTAGCAGGTATTTTCCAAAACCTTGTCTTCTTTCCTCTTTATCACCTTTGAACATTGGGATGGATATGTATTCATTGTCGCTCGTATAAGCATGTATCCTTGCTCTATGCGATAAAAGATCTGCCAGTGTAATTTTGAAATAAGCCGTATCACAAGTGCGTTGCCATTCAGGAAAAATATCAAAAAATTTTGTGTCCCAATTCAGCTTGCCTTCTTCAACAATTTTTGCAGCGATAAAACCTGTCATGGCTTTTGTGTTTGAGCCAAGATGAAACCTATCCGTACTCATTGCAGTATCCGGTAAATTGATAGAATGATGTCCAAGGAATGACATCTCCAATATGGAATCGTCGGTTACAACAGCAAAAGCCAGTTCCGGAATATTATTTGCTTTGCGGATTGAATCGGCATAATTCACCAGATCCTGTGCGAATAAGCAATTAGCCAGTAGCATAAAAATGCTGATTAATTTTAGTTGCTTCATGTTCCTATACTCCAAATTGTTTTAAATGGTGGTTGAGGTGTTTATAAAACATAACGTTCCATTCGTGCTTTGTTAATTTTCCAAATGAATGAGATTCTTTTCCATCAAAATAAAATTCTCCCAGATCCTGTGTTTTTTTCATGTGCTCAATCAGGCGCAGTCTTTCTTCCTCAAAATTCTTATCGTCTTTAATTAAAAAAGAAGGCGCGGTTGGTGAACTCTTTTTATAAGGTGTTTTATTTGTTACGATGAGATTTTTCAAAAATAATTTCAACATCAGTTTTGTAAAAGCATTGGGCTTAGGATGTTTGTTCTCATATACGAGTTCGTAGCTAACATTACAGTGTGCAAACATTTGTGCTACACTCATTTTTCCCCAAAGCGGCCTTGATGAAGGATTTAAATTATTGATGCGATTGATCATTTCCGAAACATCGCTTTCATTAAAGACACTTGTCATTCTGCAGGTTTAAAAAAGTTAGAAAAATAAAGAATCCTCCCAAATATACATAACTCCCGTTATAAACAAAAAGGAGGCATCTGATTAGATGACTCCTTTTATTAATGATTTTATATGACTATGCTTCTATTTTTTGAAAACGATAAATGGAAAAGATGAATAATATAACCATTGTACCTGTCATCACAGCAAAATCGATCGGTAATCCAAAATGGCTCTGGTTGATGAGTGTGGTACGCATGGCATCGACCGCATATGAAAGTGGGTTGAGTGTAGCGATCACTTTCATCACGCCGGGAATATTATCCAAAGGATACATCGAACCTGATAAAAAGAAAAGCGGCACTACTAAAAAATTGGTTACCGCCATAAAGCTTGGCATATCATCAACAATAGCGCCGATGGCTGAGCTAAAGCTTACCATTGCTAAGGATAACATTGTCATGGCAAGCACTGTGATACCCAATGCCGACCAGCTGTAAGGATGAAAGCCGAAAATCAATGCAATGATAAATAAGGCAACACCTTGTATCACACCGATCGTTGCGCCGCCTAATGCACCACCTAACATTACGGTTGTACGTGATACCGGCGCTACTAATGTTTCTTTTAAAAAGCCAAATTGTTTATCGAATAAAATATTGGCGCCCCAAAAAATGGAAGTAAATAAAATGGTTTGTGCAATAACACCCGGTACAATAAATTGTACATAACTGCCTTTCCCTGCTTTTTCAAAAATGGAATTAAATCCATACCCAAGTGCCAGAAAATAGACCAGCGGCTGCACAATGCTTAATACCATTCGAAGTCCTGAGCGCCTGTATTTTTTCATCTGGCGAAGCCATAATATATATATTGTATCCATGTAATTATTTTTATTTTGGTTATTATCTATTGTGCGCTACTCTTCTTGTTATTTCTTTTTTACTTGCTGAGTTGCTTAGTGATTCATCACGAACATCTTTTCCTGTTAATTCTAAATAGGCTTTTTCTAAATTGTCGGTGCCGGTTAATTTTTTTAATTCTTCTGATGTTCCTAAGGCAACAATATTTCCATGATCGATGATAGCGATACGGTCAGCTACGGCTTCGGCTTCGGCAAGATAATGTGTAGTGAAGAAGATGGTCATCCCTTCTTTTTCATTCAATGCGGTGATATAGTTCCACAAAAGATTTCTTGTCTGCGCATCCAATCCTAATGTTGGTTCATCTAAAAAAAGTACGGTAGGATGATGTAATAAACCTCTTGCGATCTCCAAACGGCGTTTCATTCCACCTGAAAATGTTTTTACAAGCGAATCTTTTCTATCCCACAATTCAACGAGTTTTAATAATTCTTCTGAACGCGGAGCGATCGTTTTTTTATCCAGCTTATACAAAACAGCATGTAATTGCAAATTTTCATAAGCGGTAAGGTCACCATCCAGGCTCGGATCCTGGAACACGATACCGAAGGTTTGTCTTGCTGTATTCTGTTCTTTAACAACATCATGGCCATTCAACATGAGCTTGCCTTCTGTTGGTGCTAATAAGGTGGTCAGCATTTTGATGGTAGTGCTTTTCCCTGCACCATTGGGGCCTAGAAATCCGAATATTTCTCCTGCACGAACCGTAAAGCTGATATTATTAACAGCCGTAACCTCTTTAAATTTTTTGGTAACACCTTCTACTGAGATAATATTTTCCATTGGTTATATTTTCTAAATGAGTAAACTGTTTATTGGGTTAAGACGAATAACTCCACCCGATATTTTAAATTTTCTTTGTTACGCAAAGATTTATTAAATGAAATGAATAACCAACAGCCATTCGGTAAAAGCAAATAAAAGAACGGCCAATAAAATTATTTTATCGGTCAGATCAATTCTTCAGGTTATTTTCCAGAAAATTCATTGACATTGCCCATGATTCTTTCGCAGCTTTAGGATTATAGCTTGATTTATCATTATTATTAAACCCATGATCGCCATAAGAGATCTCTACGTTAATAAATTCTTTGTTTGCAGCTTTTAATGCTTTTACAATAGACTCGGTATGTTCATGTAAAATATGTTGATCCAATCCTCCCCAAAATAATAATTGCGGTGCGTGTAATTCAGGCAACCTGTCTATCAGCGGCTGTGTAAGGCTACCATAATATGATATAGCTGCAGACAATGGTACCACCATGTTTGCGAGCATAGACATTTTACCGCCCATACAAAACCCGATGCACCCGATCTTATTTTTTATAACATTTGCCTGTTGCTGTAAACAATCATGCGTCGCTTTTATATCAGCTTCCATACTTTCTGTTGTTAAAGCGCTATAATGTGGCATCACCGATTGAAAATCTGTATAGCTCCCTTCAAAACCCGGAGGTGCAGTGCGGTGAAATAATTCGGGTGCAACAGCCACATAGCCTTGCAATGCAAGCCTGTCGGCGATAGAACGAATGTGGCTTGTTACTCCAAATGCTTCCTGAAAAACCATCACGGCTGGAAATGGGCCACTGCCCTGTTTTGGAATTGCTATATAAACATCCATGGATGTTTTATCAGATACGGGAACAGTAATGAAATTAGGTCTTGACATGTTGTTATCTATTTTTATGGGTGCAAATTATATATGTTCAAGCTAATAACTACTGTTAAATTATCAGTGGAAAACTGGCAGTATGGATGGATAAACAAAAGTCTCCCAAAAGGAAGACTTTATTATTATTTAAGCAAAATATTATTATTGAGTGGTAGTACTGCCGTCAACCGTTCTACCTTTCATTTGTCTAACGTCAACCTTATTGGTTTTAAGCCATTTTGTTTTGATCAGCAATGTAGCATTGGTTCCTCCTGGTTCAAGGTGGTAAATTTTACCGTCATAAGTAATAAGGCCATAATCGCTTACCCAGCTATCAGCCAGGATGCGGTATGGATCATATTCACTGCCATTACGTGTTCTGCCAAAATTAAGGTAGCTGCTACCTACTTCAAAAGATATCGATAACTTGTTTGGATCTGTCATTGTACAAACGCCAGGGGTACCTTTTTTCAATTCGATCACGTTCATATATTGGCCATTCACAAATTTAACCGAACCAGCAGTAACCTGCGTTTGACCACTTTCCAATACCCGCGTTAATTCGATATTACGGTCTACGTAAAATTGGATTTTAGTTAATGGAATGGCATTGCCTTCTATTTTGCTTCTGATAGATGGTGTAAAATAGGTTGTTCCATTACCACAAGAGGTAAGGATCAGCGCCGAAGCGATAATTGCTAAGCAGAGGTATTTTTTCATATATTTTTTTATAAGTGTGTAGACTGCTATTTTCTATTAAAGTTTATTCCTTACAAAAGATTAACAATCGTACACCAAAAATATTCAATTATTTGAAGCTTTAGGCGATTAAAATATATAAATATTTATTAAAATAGCTATCTTAGTGGTTAAATAATTAATATGAGATCAATAGCTTCTATGCGCAACGCTTTTTTATTTGTATCAATTGCAATATGTTCTTCTTTGTTTGTGTCTTGTACGAAAAATGCGCCTTCAACTCCAGCAAATGTGCCTTCAACTCCATCTGAAACTTATTTGTATACAGCTGCTTCAAGCGACTGGTCTGCACCTATCACCGGTGATTATACGTGGGAGTATTTTGTATATGTTCCCGGAATAAATGCTTATACACTTGGTAACAAAGCTATATTGGTTTATTATCAGGATCTGAATCAAAATTCTACAGAAACTTTAATGCCTTTTACGCTTAATGGTATTGATTACACATATGTAACAGGAATAGATAATACGGGGGGCTATTTAAAAGTAAATGTAACTGCAACAGATGCAGTTCATGATCCTTCGTACGTTTCTCCTGTTGGATTTAAGGTAGTAGTAATACCTAATTAGAATATTTAGATCTGATGATCTGAAGATGTGCTACTGTGATGAATATAAGATCATAGTAGCACATTTTTATTTGTGCTTTAACTGATCAATATCTCTCTGTAATTTTAAAAGAATGGATTGTATCGCTGCTAATGCATCGGCTTCTTTCTTTTCTATGATGCTGTCATCTACAATTTCTTCTTCTTCATCTTCCATATCTTCAATATCTTCCTGTATTTCGTCAACGTCTTTTTGTATCTCGTCAATATCTTCTTGTATCTCTCCTACATCTTCCTGGATGATCTCGATATCCTGGCTATTTTTATTAACAGACATCTGAATAAAAATGGATAAATAAATTGCTTCCAGTGAAACGATGGTAGTTAATACCAATAACATTTCTTCAAAACTGATCAAATGTATCAGGGGAAGTACAAATGCTATTATGAATATTATTGAATGGACTATCAGAGATGTAGTTGAACCTATCCACCTGGTAGCTTTATCGGCGATCTTTTCTAATCTTATTTTGCGTAGTTCGTGTATGGTCATATTAGTATGTATGCACTGATATATTTTGTAAAGTGTGCAAAAGTACTAATTTATTTATTTGTATCCGGGTGGAATTTGATGTTGATAATAAGATAATATCAATACGCCGGAACAGTAGGAAGAATACAGGTAACCAATTAAAATAATTTCAAAAGGTTTATAGCAATCGTATTATTATCTGGTTAAAGAAAAACGACTTCACCGGTTTTTAAATTGTAATAGGCACCTACTATTCTTATCTGGCCGCTATCTGACATTGCCTTTAAGATCGGACTTTTTGCTTTGATGGTTTCAATTGTATTTTTGATATTATTCTTAGCTACATATTCTACATACGCATCATTTTTAGAACTCTTTTCTCCTGCAAAATCCTGCGATTGAACAACAGCCGGTTTTATTTTTGTCAGCATCGTTGTTATGTTGCCCAGCTTTACATTATCTATCGCAGCCTTGATGGCACCACATGATTTATGCCCCAGAACCAATACCAGCTTAGCTCCCGATACTTTGCAGCCGTATTCTATACTGCCTAATATATCATCATTTACAAAATTGCCTGCAACTCTTGCAACAAAAAGATCTCCTATTCCCTGGTCAAATACTTCTTCAACCGGAACACGGCTATCAATGCAGGAAAGAATAACCGCTTTAGGGTACTGTCCGCCTGCTGCATTATGCACCATTGCTGAATCATCTTTTGCCGTAAGATCATTTGTTATGTACCGTGCATTGCCATCTTTCAATTCTTGTATAACAGCATCAGGAGTTAATGCTTGCTGCTCTGCAGCTGTCAACACATTTTCTCTTAACGGAGTTTTAGCCGTAGGCGGTATTATTACCGTTGAATCGGTTACAGTTGAGGTAGAATTTTTGCTTTCTACCGGTGCCTGGCAAGAAGAGATGAATATGATCACTCCTATTGCTGTGCTGGTTAAGGTGATTAATTTTTTCATAGTTTATGTATAGTGTATATTAAATGTATTTCTTTTTTTTGATATTATTTAACCTTGCGCATGATTGTTGCAATTGATGGTATAAATACTAAATTGTATCATTTTTATTTAAATTATCACCATGTCAACACTTTCAGAATTGATCAAATCATCCAAACCTTTACTGGTAGATTTTTCTGCAGAATGGTGCGGACCGTGTAAAATGATGAAACCTATCCTTGAAGAATTAAAAAAGAAGATCGGTGATAAAGCGACCATCATTAAAATTGATATAGATAAAAATCCTGCGGCTGCAAATGCTTACCAGATACAGGGCGTGCCAACGTTGATCCTTTTTCAGAATGGGGCAATAAAATGGCGGCAATCTGGTGTGATCCAGGCAAATCAACTAGAGCAAATTATTCAGCAGTATATGGTTTGAGTTATTTGACTCCATTTTTTTAAAAACTAGCATGAGTATCATACCAGCCAACATGGGGATATTGTAATTTAAAAATACGCATTAATTTATTAAGGTATAGATTCTTCATTACTAATTTATTATTGAAGATACCAAAATCTCCAAAATATTTGTAACGAGTAAATATTTTTTTATATGCTTTAATTGCTTCTGATTCGGTTAGCCATTGGCCTGGTAATTCATCGCCAAATAAGCCGCTACTACCTTCCTCAAATTTGTAGTTAATATAAATTCCTTCTTTTGCAGGATCAGGACATTGCTGTTGCGTGATTTTTGATTGATCGATTAGTTTAAATTTAGTATAGCCAAGCTGTTTGAAAATAGCAAACTCTTCCAGTAATTTATTCCAGGCTACTTTTTCTGATTCTATAGATATGAATTTTGGTTTTTGTTTTGCGTTGGATAATGACCTTAATGCCATGGTATCTGCCCCTTCGATATCTATTTTTATGTACGTTACTATTTCATATGTCTGTAATTCCCTTTCTAGTAACGTATCTAGACGGATCGTATTAACAGTAGTTTCAATAGAGCTTGTATTGAATTTTTTATTTCGATTATTCCAACTGTTAAATATCGTTCCCCATACTGAGTTATCTGTATTCTCATAAAAAGTAATTACCTCATTGTCTTTTTCAGTAATAGCATAATTCAATATCTTGAATTTATTATTATCTACAGCTGTTTTAAACCTCTGTGAATTTATTGTGCACATTTTCGTGTTTGCATCGATGGCCACCACCCTGAATCCTTTTTTAATATAAAAATCGCTGTCCTCTCCTTTATGTGCGCCCAGATCAAAAATTACGCTTTTATCCATTTTTTATTTTAATTAGGAAATAAAAATAATGAAATTAAAATTGTTGATAAAAGAAATAAAAAAATGGCGGCAATATGCTGCGCGATGGTATTTTATAGTTACCTGTATATACTTGTTGATTCCTACTAATTATAACATTGATATCTGGAAATAAGCAGGATATAATCTTTGCTTTTCTTTGGTCTCATAAGTTAGCAGTTCTATTTTCGAATGGTTAACTTCTATCAACAATGGTTGTGGTGGTATTTGGCCGGATATAACTTCAATGTGTTGCTCCTGCTTATTTTTATCTTTGATGATAAATTTATTTTTTGTAAAAGATACTGTAGCGGGCGCCAGATAAGTAAACTCGCTCCCCTGATAAATAATTGAAAAATCTTTATAGTGTAGTTCCAGTCCTTCAATTTTTAATAACAGTTTATTCGCAGCAGGAAAAAGCAACGATGTAATATCATTGTACAGTTTTTCTTCCTGTTCATTTATTTTTGAATTAAAGCCTGTTGAAGGTGTCTTGAATTTTTTTCGATAGATATCTATTTGCTGACACCGCCCCTCAAAATAAAAACAAAGATCGATCTCTTCGGTATCAAGGTCGAAAGATTTCATTTGATCACCATCTGCAGGCAACAGCTCTATACGATCCATCAGGCTTTGGATAGCTTTATGATCTTCTATTACAATATCCGGAACCATTTTATCTTCATGGATCTTATGAATGTAAATATCAAGCCTTGTGGAGTTTTTGTGTTGAAACCAGCTTCTATTCATAAATATTATATTACCTTTTTAGGAGGTAAATCAAACGCAACAGCTTCATGTTCAAAATGGCCGTTGTGTGAGCCATGACAAAATGGTTTGTTTTTAGATAATCCGCAACGGCAGATGCTTACGATATCTCTACCCGCAAGGCCATATACATTTCCGCTCCTATCTACTATTTCAAAATCGCCTTCAATTTTAACTGAGCCGTTATTATTGATCGTAAGTTTTGTTGCTGCCATTTTTTTTGCTAAAATTAACGAAATTTAAAATTAGTACCTGTTAATAAAAATTCATTGGTATGAAAATTGTTTTATACAGGTATAAAATAAAAAATAACGATCATGAAAAACTTACAAACAAGGCATAAAATAGCGCTCGGAGTTAGCGCTCTTGTAGCGGTTATATATGCTATCAGAAGGGTTAAAGCTTTTAAAAAAGCTGCCGTAACAGAATAGCAGATAATACAAATGACGCGCTAATGGACATTTTATTAAATGTCCATTTTTTGTTTTGCGTAAAGCTTGTGTTAGAATTATTTCCCCACTTCATCAAACAACGCCATTGTCTTTGAACTTGGATTTTTTTATGATATCCTGCATTATTTCCGAAGTTTAAGTTGTAACGAATTTACAAAATTTCAAAAAATAATACCCGATCAATTAAAAGAATTCCGGAATGCCAACGGCGATAAATTAGTTTTGCTTTTGAACAATTTGGAAAAAGATTGCGAATGTTCAAATCCTAATTCATAGGCAATTTCGCTTATCGATAAATTAGTAGTGGATAATTGTTCTTTTGCTCTTTCAATTAATTTATCATGTATATGTTGCTGCGTACTTTGGCCTGTTAAGGCTTTGAGCGATCCGCTTAGATAATTGGGAGACAGATTTAATGCTTCTGCAATATATTGGACGGTTGGCAATCCTTTTTTTGCTAAAGAATCATCGTTGAAGTAAGCTGTCAGCATATCTTCCAATCGGCCTAAGATCTGGTGGTTGGTAATTTTTCTTGTAATGAACTGACGATGATAAAATCTATCGGCATAAGTAAACAATAATTCAAGCTGTGCGATGATCACATCCTGGCTAAATTTATCAATGTTTGAATGATACTCCTGTTCTATGTTCTGCATCATGTTGATGATCGTTGTTTCTTCTTTATCTGAAAGAAACAAAGCTTCATGTACCGAATAGTCAAAATATTCGTATTGCTTTATTGTTTTAGCCAGACTTGTACTCCAGAAAAAATCGGGATGAATAAGTAGCAACCATCCAGTATGTTTTAATGCGACATCTTTCTCTATCTCCATTCCAAAAACCTGCCCCGGTGAAATAAAGAACATGATGCCTTCATCAAAATCATATTCCTGCTGGCCGTATTTCATCTTGCCATTAAAATTTCTTTTAAGCGAAATCGAATAAAAATTAAATACGATATTGATCGATTCATTGTAAGGCAAATGCTTAATGGATTCAAAATTGATCACACTGATCAATGGATGTTCCGGCTTTGGAAGTCCCATTACCTGGTGATATTCGCTGATCGTTTTTATCCGGTAAGGTTGATTGTTTGCCATACTACAATTTACTTATTTTGATTAAAAGCGGCTGCAAATTCTTTTGCAAAATCTGTTAGTTTTACTTTCCCTAAAGTTGGTTTATGCAAATAATAATCATCATAAAACGGGCCATTGTGCATATTTGATTGCATCTCAACCAAACCAGCAGCAAGTGCTTTATTCATTCCAAACGATTCATATCGGCTTTGCAATTCTTCGCCAGGTATCAATATCCATTGTAGATCCGGCTTTCCGATGGCTGTGCCTAAAATACGGGCAACCTCATTACAGCTAAGTTCTTCACTTGCCACGTAACTTATTTTTTTACCAGCAAGTGGTGTTACTATTTCTTCAGCAATTGTTGTGGCAATATCCAATGGTGATACCCATGGTATGATATCATCTGCGCCGTAATTAGATGCCATCATACCACTTGCTTTTATACCGCCGATAAAGGGGTAAAGATTGTAATAAAAACCAACGGGTCGCATAAAAGTGATGGCAATATCCGGTGACAGCGTATTTAAAATATCTTCTACTGCATGGTGAAAAAGAATTAAACCGCTACCCTTTTGCAAATTAGCACCAATGCTGCTAAGATGAACCACACGCTTAACGCCCGACTTTTTGATTGCCTGTGCATAGTTAGTAGCAATTTTGCGACTATGTACCATCACATCAAGCTCATGGTCAGCAAAATTTGGTGGAGGCAACATCGTGTATACTGCATCAGCATCTGTAAAAGTTTTTGTAAGAAAATTGACGTCATCTATTGTGCCGATTGCTGCAATAGCTCCTAAAGCTTCAATGTCTTTTTGTTTTTCAGAATTACTGCTGATCACTGTTACTGTATGTCCTTTTTGCAGTAACGCTGTTGTTAATGGCTTGCTGATATGTCCTAATGAACCTGTTACTATTATTTTCATGTCGTAGTTTTTTTGTTTTGTAAAATTGCATAACAAAAAAGTGACAGCTGTAGCCTAATCTACTATTGTTGTAGCCGAAATGAAGTTTATTTAGTTGGTATGAAAGTAGCTTTATATTATCCCTATCTTTCAGTATCATTAAATCTGTTATTTATGCGTATACCCAGACAAGTACCCGGCGTTTATATTCAAGAGCTAACCCAGACCCCATTAAAGAAAGCCATTACAAAAAAGAAAAAGGCAGCAACTAAGAAAATAGAGACTGATAAATTTAAAGCACGTAATTCAGGAGGAAAGGGCGGTTAAAGATTATAGTGAATGTTCAATGTCCACTGCTGGTACGGCAGAAAAATGCGGACAACTATCCCTTGCAGAAAGATACAGTTGATTAAAATGGCAGATGCCATCTTTATCTCTCACGGAAGCATATCCTGAACTCATGATCGTTAAAAGACGATGATCTATGTGATCACCGCCTTTTAGCTGGTAAATATTATGCAGTTGTGCTGAGTGATTTAATTAATAAGTCCCTGTAAATGTTCCGCTGAAACTAATATTTGTATGATAAGGAGTTGAAACCGTAGTATTGTAAGTTCCTGTAATGGTACTACTTGTAATAGCTGTTACAGTAACAGTTCCCGGACTAACGGCCAATGTACTTGTATAAGAACTATCATTATAGTTGTATACTACATCTGCCCAGCTCGGAGAAGTAAGTCCACCAAGGCTGTATGTACCAGTACTTGAAATATCAAACAGCTGAATGTCGATGGCTTGTACCGGTGATGTACTGATTGTACCTGTTAATGTTATAACAGTATCGCTCGTTAGGTTGCCTGTAGTATGCGGCAATTTCGTTTCAAAAAAAGTGTTGGTTCCGCTAACAGCGAAAATTGCGCCACCTGTACCGGTAATTGTGCCAGAACCTGTACCACCGGATGAACTCGGACTGCCACTGCTACTTTTTTTACATGATGCAAAGGCTATCAACAAACAGCCTGATAATAATAGGATCGATAATTTTTTCATTGTAAGGTAGTTTTGTTATTGTATTTTTTACAATTTTAGATGTTGTCACCGATAGTGCCAATTGCATATTGTTATTAACTGGTTATTAGTCGAAGAATGGGTACTATTATTGTTTCTAACTTGCGCCAGTGGAGTATTTTTTTTGTATAAATAATGATCGAATCATCACAATTGTTACCTTAGTCGAAACTAAAACCTATACAACATGAAAAAAATAATCCTTTTTGGAGTACTTGCAATCGTACTTGCATCTTGTAAAAAAAGCAGTTCAGGAACACCGGTTAATTCAATCACTGCAACTATTAATGATACTAACTATACTTTTAATAATCGTGTTGTGGATACAACTGTTCTTTCTGATAGTACTCCCGATGTTATACTTAGTGCAGCAGATTTTAACTTAAATACATTTACACTTAGTTTCGCAGCAAAGAATAAACCATTGATAGCCGGAACAATCTATGGTTCATATGGAGATAGTGTTCATTTATTAGATGCCGAATTTTACCCGTTTTATTCACCTTCTTATAATTATAAAGCACTACCTTATCCTATGGTTTCTTCAAACGCACAACTTACAGTCACACTTACTTCTATCAGCTCAACTAATATACAGGGAACTTTTAAAGGAACTATATTTTTAAATGGAGATACTACCAGTACAAATAGAAAAACTGTTACTAACGGAAAATTTAATTTTACTAAGGCGTTAATTGTTGAATAAGAATACATAACATCATTCAATAACAAAAAGGTAGCTTATTGCTACCTTTTTACTTATCTACTACTTAAAGTATGATGAACTGAGGGCACTACCCCAATATTTCTTTCCGAATTACTTAATACTTTAATATGGCTTTTGCCAGATTACAGCTACTTTTGATAATAGAAGCTCTTGTCTAATTAGCAGTAATAAATCACAATAAAATTAAACCTTACAATATGAAATTCACAGCATCAAGACTTTCAAGCGACAATAAAATATTCCCTTCAGAAATATACCTGGAAGAAACAGGGATCACCATAAAAATCCCGGGACTGTTTAGTGGTGAGACAAAGCATTTTGATTTTAATCATATCGCTTCTGTTGAGATAGATACTCCACTGATCGGTTTTTCATCAATAACTATTTTTGCAGGCGGAACTCAAATGTCTGCCAATGGCTTTACTAAAGCAGAAGTAAAACAAATAAAAGAGGGAATTGAAGCAGGAAAGAAAGCCTCAACCAATCGACCGAATGGTGGCCAAACAAGCATAGCGGATGAAATACAAAAATTGAAAGGATTACTTGATAGCGGTGTACTTACGCAACAAGAGTTTGATATACAAAAGGCAAAGATTTTAAATAATTAAGAAAGATATGAGCGAAGTTACAATAGATATAAAAAATAAATCTTACGGTATTACCTATAAAAGGACAGAAGAAGAAAATGGGTCAACCAATATTTATGTTAGTATCGATAATGTAGAACTACAAAAAATTGTCGGACTCGAGTTTAATATAGTTCTACGTATTAAAGAAAATATAATTGGATTTAAAAATGCTACAGAAGAACAGAGAGCAACAAGAGAATTTGATTCAATAGTAAAAGCAATACTTAAAGCAGAGAACATTAATTTTTAGTTTTGTAACTGGCGTAAGTCTTCCGAAGGATGACTTGTGTCTACAATGCAGCCAGTTTCCTAACTGGCGAACAACAAATTATAAAAGAACAACTTCAATCCTACCCTTCCTCGTAGTATAATAATCTACACCACTGCTATAAATATATTCCTGCGGTTCATAAACAATACCGGCACGAACGGGATTTTCATGTAAATAATCCAATCGTTGTTGTTTAATAGTAGATGTACTTAATTCAATAGGATGATTATCCTGTTGCCAAAACTGAATATCTTTATTGTTACTGTTTCTTTTACCGGCTCTTTCAAACATCCAGATCATCCATTCTTTTCTGCTTTCTTTAGGGTTTTCTTTTATTGCTTTTACAATTTGTGTACTGGTAAATTTTTTAAGATCGCGCAATATATCGCTGATGGTATGGCCTTCTTTTGCACTGATAATTAAATGAACGTGATTGCTCATAATAACCCAGGCATGTAGTATCAACCCTTTTTCTTTACTGCAGTATTGTAAACTTTCGAGTATGATCTCTTTGTAGTCTGATCTTGTTAAGGCATCGATCCAGTTGACTACGCTAAAGGTTACAAAGTGAGCCAGTTCGTTATTTCGAACTTTGTATTTAGTTGACATTGGGTGGATTTTGTAAACTAAATATAGGGAATGTTTATGGCTTTGCTACGCTTCGCCAGTTAGGAAACTGGCGTTATGGTAGACACAAGTCATCCTTCGGAAGACTTGCGCCAGTGAGAGGAATAATTATTGCACTTTTAGTTACTTTCTTAATATAAATATTATTATTGTCATAATAGATGCTAGGTCTGGTAAAGAAATAAATTAGAGCAGCAATAAAAACTGCTAAGAATATTTTATATTCAAGTAACATTTTAAAATCAAAGTCATCATTGTTATTGTTATCTATTATTAATTTAGAAAAAATTACTATAGCAATGACGCACATAACTTTCACTAAAATTTGGCTTGACGATATTTTTATTTTTTTATCCATGTTTACTAGGATTTTGTAAACTAAATTTAGGGAATGTTTATTGTTTTATTACGCGCCAGTTAGGAAACTGGCGTGATAGTAACACAGTCATCCTTCGGAAGACTTGCGCCAGTGAGGGTATCTGTGCTTGTTTACATTAATGTTTCTAATTGTATAATTTCCAGTAATCCTTTACCTCCGTTGTAATCTATTGCACTGCTGTATTGCCATTCCTTTGCTTTTGTTATAAAGCCTGCCTCGATAGGATTGTTATGTATATAATTTAGTTTCTGATGCGTAATATTGTTATTGGTTAATTCTATTGGATGACTTTCTGGTTGCCATAATTGAAAATTTACATTATTGATCTTCCCTGCTCTTTCCATCATCCAAATCATCCATTCTTTCCGGCTTTCTTTATTGTTTACTTTTATTGCTTTATGCAATTCTTCTGAACTGTGGCGCTTAAGATCCCGCATAATATTACTCATTGCATTACCACGTGTACCAATAATTAAGTGTAAATGACTTGACATTATACACCATCCATACACTTCAAGATCTTTATTCTTTTGGCAAAATCTTATTGCATTAAGAACTATTTCTTTATATTCATTTCTAATAAATAAATCTATCCAATGAACAATAGTAAACGTTACGAAATATAATCGTTATCTCGGAATTTGTACTTTTTACTCATAAATAAATGTACAATATACTTGGCACAGAATTACATACTTAGCACAGATACGCCACGCACAATACCAATGCCGCATATCTGCGCTAGTTGGGTTAAACTTGTAACGCTGGATTAGTATTGGGCATTTTGATTAAAGTTTTCAAATTTAAGATTGCTTTTTTTATGTCAGGGCGATTTATTTTTTCGACGCTATTAATTAAGAAATCAATAGCAGCCTGATTTTTTTCGATATTATAACCACAAATTAATTCGGCTTTCATTTTATAAATCTTAATTTTCATCGCATTTATTTGATCTTTTCTTTTCCCCGCAAGAATTTCAGCCTCATCATATAATGCACTTCCTGCTTCTTTATTACCTTGGCGATAGTTAATCATACCCTTTGTTGCTAAATATGTAACTTGTTCTCCTTCGGATAACATATTAAAATCAATTTGGTCAAATATTTTTTCGGCTGCATCAGTTTTACATTGCATTGCTAAAGAATATGCCTTGTTATTTAGCAACGTGAATTCATGGGGATTTGCTATAAGTCCAAAGTCACAAATTCTAATTGATAAATCATGATCATCAACTAATGCGCCTGCCAAATAGGAAGCATGGCTAGCTGGTTCACTAGAGAATGGTTGATCAACAATCCAATTTAATGATTCATTTAACGAATCTTCCCATTTCTCTTGATTATAGTAATTATAAGAGTTCGCTTCAAAAGAATTTATATTTTTGGTAAGATTAATATTAATACCGTCAATATTATTAGTTGCCCATTCCGCTTGTGCTAATGAATTTTCATTTGGATCAATAAGTGAAGAGGAAAAAAATTTTCGTGCTGACTTATTTTTACCATGATTCATTTCTTCAGTAGCTATGGCTGAGGAGAGTTCTGATATTACAAAAGGATTAAAGTTTTTCGAATCTATTAAACTCACTCCTGTTTTTATAAGATCAGAACTTTTCTTAAGATACGAACAAAGTGAAATTTCCGTTGCCATTAGCCATGGATCAAGCTTGGTTGCTGGATTTTTTCTAATCAACTTGAGTGCATATGATAAACCTTCATCATCACCTTTATGAATAAAAAAGCGAACTGCACTTCGGATTATAAAAACATTATTCGACGATAATTGTATGGCAGTCCTAATACACCTTTCTGCTTGATAAACTTTACCTATTACAGAAAACAATCTTGCCAAATCCACCCATTGAATTGGATTATTAGGGAATATTTTTAATTTTTCTCGTATTTCCCTTATTCTAGAACCAATTCTGGAAGTTAATTCATCAAATTTTACTATGGAAGATTCTGGATTAATAGTGTAATTATCATCAATTATTGCTTTTGAAATTTGTAATGATAAATGTTTTTCATCTTTGCAATTTTGAACAATAAAATGTGCAGCTTCTAAGGCTGCATTTTTATTATCAGCAATAAAAGCTGAATTGACTAATTCAATTGCATTAACAGCAGATTTGTCTTTTTCCCAATTATCTATCCTTTTTTGAATTGATAATTCTGGAATTATAGGAGAATTTTTATTTTTTTCTTTCGCTAGCTCTTTTGATTTCGAAGTAGTTTTGAAATTTCGCCATCTTGGGATTACTAGCCGGGCTGGACGTTCAGAATATAATGACATTTTATTTTAATTTTATTTCTGCAAGTCTAGCAAGTTTATCAAATTGGGATATATATCTTTCAACAGAAAGTGAACTATCAGAACTACCAATATTTTTGGGGTGGCCTCTTTTTTTCGGATCGGGGTGGCATAATTGACGTAAAGTATTTTCTAATTCTGATTTCAGTTCAGGCTCTTCAATATAGGCAGTTAAAAAATAAACTGTTTTATCATAAGCATCTATTATGTATGGCATTACTTCTTCATACGTCCCACCCCATTTTTTTGGTTTATGGCTTTCATCCAAGAAAAAAAAGAGTACTGAATTAAAACTAGATTGGGTAAATAAAAAGAAAATTAAACTACCTAAACTATACGCATCTACAGCTTGACTTTTGTAAATCCAATCTGTTTCAATTTGTCCATATAAAAACTCAGGGGTTACGTAAGACGGATCAATATCGTCCAAACCTTTAGTAGGATTTTCAATTCCTTTTCTTTCTGACTGTCCTAATTCAGTTATTTTTTGAAGACTTTTACTGAATTCCATGATATTCTCTGGTCTAATATCTGTATGGGCAATACCTTGTTTATGAAGTTGCCATAACCCAACGGTAACATTGTGTAGAATTCGTAATAACCAAGCTGTGTTCAGCCAGCTGTCAAAATCAATTTGTGACTTGATATCCTTTTCGGCATATTCTAGAATAAAATAGGGAACAGGAATAACACTGCCACTTAATGGGGGTATTGTTCCTTGATCTAAAATATTAATTATTCTGTCTAATCTGTGAGATTTGCAAAGTTGTAATAGTTCTTTTTCAAAATCGTAAGATTTTGAAAGCTGAATTAAAGCTTTGGTTGGATCTTCATCTAATAATGCTATTGATAAATCCAAAGCTTTTAGTAAGGCGATATGTCCGTCTTTTTCTACTGTATAAGTTTCAGAAAAACCAAAAGAACCATCTTGAAATGCCTTAGTAACATTTTCTTTTACTGTCCAATTGCCTTCAAGAGTTTTTCCTGTTAAATATTTTGCAGGTTTATTGATATTAATTTCCATAGAGATATTATAAAGATTAAAATATTGAAATAGATAATAAACATACGGAAAGTAAATTGCTTACAAAAATAAATTACATTTTTCACTTCTGAAAAAGTTCCTCAAAGGTATACTGCACAAGTGAGTGACACAACGATGCCGCTATGAAATACAAATGCCGGTAAAAAAAACTATTTATTCAAAAAGGTCTGTTTGTAGATTGTCTTTGTCGTTCTTCTCCCAGGCAAAGTCCATGCTTTTGCTGTACTCTGTTAGCTTGGCTCCTACTGCCTTCCAACCCATTACTTCTACTAATTTTGCCGGCTTGAATTTATTGAGGCGCACTTGTTGTCCGCGGCCACTTTGTACCACGAGTACGGGTTCTTCCTGGGTTGTGACTGCTTCCAAACGATTGCCATCGCCTTCTTTGATGAAGAAGAATTTGTTGTGGAGCGTTGTGGTTTCAATTTTAAAACGCTTGATATTGTACTGTAGTTTATCGTTATCCAAATAAACGGCAGTAACTATTTTGTTAGGGTTGAATTTTTCTATGAGTATCACTTTCTCCGTATCAAAGCGCTGCGTTAGCTCCTGGTCGGTTATCTGGTAATTACCATCGTTGTACATAACGAGCAGCCTGTCTTCCGCATCGAACTTGCCTAAGTAAGTTCCTTTTTCTTCCGTGTTCAGTCTGCCGAATTTATCATCGAACCAAAGCCTTTTAGCATCCAGCGTAGATTTACCGGCTTCTTTGAACTTAATGGTCTTGATAGGATATTTTGTTACGATATTACCTACACTGCTGCGGCCCTTGATCTCCTGGTCGCCGAAAGAAAATTCCAGCTCTTTATTTTTTGCCGCACAATTTGGGCTCAAGGTAATTTTTACCGTCTCTGCCTCACCGTTAGCATTGGCAGAAAAATAATGCACTTTGCTTTTTTCTTCATCTTTCGCTAATGGATATTCCCTGTCGCGCGTGATACCGGTTACGTTGAAACGCTTGGCAAAGCTTACGCCCGTTTTACCATCTACATAGATCATATTGTAGGTAGTGCGCTCATCATTTTTCTGGAACACGGCTACATGAATGATATCCTTGCCGATAAATACTTTGTCGGCCACGCGTACCACTTTCATGATACCGCCCTTGGTAAAGGCGATGATATCATCCAGGTCAGATACTTCCGCGATCAATTCATCTTTCTTTAAACCGCTGCCGATAAAACCATCGGCATAGTTCACGTATAATTTAATATTGGCAATGGCCACAGACTTAGCCTGCACGGTATCAAATTGTTTGATCTCCGTTTTGCGTTCCCTGCCCTTGCCGAATTTTTTTAATAAAGCATCGTAATAAGCCACGGCATAATCAACCAGGTTAGCAATATCATGTTTTACTTGTTTGATCTCTGCTTCTAAAGATTTGATCTGCGCGGTTAATTCGTCGATATCCAGTTTGTAGATACGGCGCACAGGCTTATCCGTTAGCTTAACGATATCTTCTCTTGTAATTTCGCGCTTTAATACTTTTTTAAACGGCTCAAATGCCTTGTTGATACCATCGAGTACTTTTTCCCAGGTATCGTATTTCTTTTCAAGCTCTTTGTATATTTTTTCTTCGAAGAATATTTTTTCTAGAGAAGTGTAATGCCATTTTTCCTGTAGCTCTCCTAGTTTAATTTCCAGCTCACGCTTCAACAGCTCTTTGGTATTATCTGCAGAGATCTTTAATAATTCGTGCGCGCCTAAGAAAATTGGTTTCTGATCAACGATAACACAAGCGTTGGGAGAAATGCTCACTTCGCAATCTGTAAAAGCATACAAGGCATCGATGGTGATATCCGGAGAAATACCCGGCGCCAGCTCAATGATAATTTCTACTTCAGCAGCCGTATGATCGGTTACTTTTTTAATTTTTATTTTTCCCTGGTCGGTTGCTTTTACAATGCTTTCCATCAGTTGCGTTGTAGTAACACCGTAAGGAACATTCCGGATAACCAATGTTTTTTTATCCTGCTCTTCTATCACCGCGCGCACCCTTACTTTACCGCCGCGCTTACCATCGTTATAATTGCTGGCATCCATTGTACCACCGGTTTGAAAATCAGGTAGTATCTCAAACTTTTTACCTTTTAAATATTTGATCGAAGCTTCTATCAGCTCACAGAAATTATGTGGTAATATTTTTGTCGCCAAACCAACCGCAATACCTTCTGCACCCTGTGCTAATAGCAATGGGAATTTCATCGGTAAAGTCACCGGTTCATTTTTTCTGCCATCATAGCTTAATTGCCAGTTGGTTGTTTTTGCATTAAAGGCAACTTCCAAAGCGAACTTGCTTAAACGTGCCTCGATATAACGTGCTGCTGCTGCGTCATCGCCCGTGCGCACATCGCCCCAGTTTCCTTGTGTTTCTATTAATAGATCTTTTTGTCCGAGGTTCACCAATGCATCGCCGATACTCGCATCACCATGCGGATGGTACTGCATACTTTGTCCGATGATATTGGCAACTTTATTAAAGCGGCCATCATCCATTTCCTTCATAGCGTGCAAAATTCTTCTTTGCACGGGTTTTAATCCGTCTTCCAGTGCAGGTACAGCTCTTTCTAAAATTACATAGCTGGCATAATCCAGGAACCATGTTTTGTATTGTCCGCTGATGCCGGCGTCGCTGTGTGCGTATTCCTCTTTGTTCTTTTCTTTTGCCATTATAATGGTTAAATTATCTCGTGTTTTACTTTTAAATGCTCAATGCTCAATGTGTCAATGTTCAATGTTCAATTTGTTCAAATTTTTAGGCTCTTCAGTTGAGCATTGAGAATTGAAAATTGAGCATTGAACATTTTATTTATTCTCTTTATTTTTAAAAGCGGTATCAATACTCTTAGCCACAATTGCAATCAGCTCTTCCGTCTCCTTATAAATTCCATCTAGCTTTCCCGCAGGTTTTATCATCATCTTTTTCATTATCACTTTCAACGCGGTTCTACATTCTTTCAATTCTTTTAGCACGATTCCCATTTTATGAATAAAATCATTTCGGGATTCTGCCGCTTGAACTTCACCATAATTAAATGTAGGCGAATGACAAGAGCGAACTAATTGACCGGCGATATAATTTCCTGCGCGAGTGTTGGGTAAGGCTTCAACAACATCGATCATTCTGCAGGTAAAATCAACCAGCCGATCTTCAAGATCATATTTTTTAGTTTGCATAGGAGGTATTTAAAACTTGAACATTGAATATTGATACATTGATAATTGAACATTCAATTATTCGATCCTTTCCTCTTTCCCGATCTTCCCTAAGCTCGTAAACTTAAACCCTTCATTGTATTTCAATCCGTATCCTGCAAAACGATCTAATGATGAATGCCCGAATAATACCAAACCAATCACTTCAACATTCCAATTGCTTAAAAATATGCCTGTCATTAAAATGGCGATGGCTATTCCTTTGTGGTGAAACAGGTTGTAACATGCTGCACCAACTTTGTTACCGGCGAAATAACCGATCATGCTGATATCCGGGCCAACGAACACTATTAAGTACCACCACCAGCTTACCTGTAAATAATGCAAAGCGTAAATACTTGCAAAAAACATCGCCAGCTCTTCGAGCTTTAATAATGTTTTCATTTATGATTTTGTTTTTATTTCGAAATCTTTCATGTTCGTCACTTTGCCCTGAACATCAAACATGTTTTGTGCGATCATCACTTTTAAGCGCCATAATAAATACGCATCGCCTGTTGTGTGTTTTGCTTTTGCTAAATATTGCTGAATGATCTTTGATGCTTTCTGCCAATCGGCTGTGACGAATTTCTTTAGCTCTGCATCATAGAATGAATATTCTTCATTCACTAATTTTTTGCCTCCTTCTAACAAACGCACGCCTTTGTTTTCGTTGCAGATCTTTGTCCACTCATCAGGATCTACTTCGAATTCACTTAATGTTATTTCTCTTGATAATTTCTTTGCTTTCAAAAATTCTTTAGCTGGAATTTCCGATAACCAGTTTGGATAAAATATATTTCCTTTTTCGTTGATGAACGGAAGGTTGTTTAGATATAAAATGTACACACGGCTCTGGAATTCCTGCATGTATTTTAATAACCAATAGTAGCCACTCACATCATGTTTGTTTTGTGCGGCCCATATCCAGATGATCTCTTCAGGATCACGGCGCATCGTGCCCACCAATTCAGCAGCTACTTTATAATCGTCAACTTCGTCATCCTGCACTTTGGTTTCGTAATCGCCACCGGCTAAAACGTCTGTCCACCATTTTTTACGTTCTTCTTTTCCTTCACCCAGGTAAATATTGTTGAGCGGACCAACGGCATAATCATCTCTGATAAGCATTATTTCACCTTGTAATGTTTCATCTAACGCAATGGCTTGTTCTAATACTTTTACATCCGGCTCATTAAAAACTATATGGATCATATTTGGTTATTGACTTAGTTGGGAGTTATTAAATAATAAACACAGGTGGTAAAAAAGTTGCGCACCCATGGAATGCTACTGATCAGTTTTGATTGCACTTTTGGCTTTAACCCGAATTTATATTCATAAATAGGATTAATTAAATAATGCGTTTTATTCAATATGGTATAACCTGTTGCTTTGGTTATTTTTTCGAAACGTTCTATAGAGATACCTGTATCTTTTATTTCCATCATCTCCGCTACATTTTCTTTGCCCAGTTTTAATATGGCTTTGTAAATAAAGCCTGGCAGCAAATGATAGTATGGGATCTTGCTTAACAATTTTCCTTTATTAATTTGCTGATGGCCGCCGAAAGGCATTTGCCAGGGAGGGAATCCGAAAAATATAACGCCGCCAGGATTTAAAAATCCTTTCATCCAGGCAATTAATTTTTGTTGATCGTGGATATGTTCTATCACATCTTTCAATACAATAATATCAAAGCGGCCGTTTAATTCTTCTGGGGTTACTTTGTAAATATCTTTTGAAATGAAAGATATTTTTTGTTGTTGCATTTCTGTAGCCAGCCATTCTCTTGCATATACTAACCGTACTTCATCAAACTCAACACCCACTCCAATGCAACCTTTATCAGTAAATGCTTTTAACACACCTGCCTCGCCGCAACCAATTTCCAATACACGTGTTCCTTCTTTGATGGGAAATTTTTGTTCGATAAATGGCAAAACATATTGGCGGGTATTTTCTACCTGGATATCAAAATATCTTTTTCGATCTGCATGAAATTCAAACATGTTATTTAATTAAGAATTAGGAATGAAGAATTAAGAATTTTTTTGTCTTATTGTTTCTCCTTTTTCTTTTGACGTTTTTATGATCGATGCTAAAATTTTCATTAGTTCATCTGCATCTGTTATAAATGATTTGGCCAATTTACCTTCTAATAACTCACTATCTCTAAATATTCTTAACCAATAATTTGTTTCTCTGCTTCTTTATATGCAATTGACATTATTGCTAATAAAATCTTTAATTGACTGACCACCTTCCGCCTCTTCAACATTTGCTCCGATCGATGTTCCACATCTTAAAAATTGCAAAAGCAATTCTCTTTCAATTTTGTTTTTGCGTAGATGCATATATAATTTAACAGTGCGCATACCAAAATTATAAGACTTGTCAACAATAATGTTGGTTTTAGTCATAGGGTATTTTTTTAACTTAAAAAGAATACAGGATATTGTCAGTCGAAAACATTCTTAATTCCTAATTCTTCATTCTTAATTAAACAGCTTCAGTAATAAGATCCTGTTCGATCTTTAAATTGTCAATAATAAAATCCTGTCTGCTTGGTGTGTTTTTGCCCATATAATATTCAAGCATATTTTGAATATGTGTTTCGGGTAATAACATTACCGGTTGTAATTTCATATCATTCCCAATGAATCTTGAAAATTCTTCCGGACTGATCTCTCCTAATCCTTTAAATCTTGTTATCTCAGGCTTACTGCCTAATTTTTTCATCGCGGCTTGTTTCTCACTTTCATCGTAGCAATAAATAGTTTCCTGTTTATTTCTTACGCGGAACAAAGGTGTTTCTAAAATATACACATGTCCGTTCTTCACCACATCAGGGAAAAATTGCAAAAAGAACGTCATTAATAATAAACGGATATGTAAACCATCGACATCGGCATCCGTTGCAAATACGATATTGTTATAGCGAAGGTCTTCGTAATTCTCCTCAATGTTCAACGCATGTTGTAGTAAGTTGAATTCTTCATTTTCGTACACTACTTTTTTCGTCAGGCCAAAACAGTTCAATGGTTTACCGCGTAAACTGAATACAGCCTGGGTATTAACATTTCTTGCTTTGGTGATACTACCACTCGCACTATCTCCTTCGGTAATGAAGATGGTACTCTCTTTTTGTTTTTCTAATATACTGTCTTTGTCTTTCCCTGTTGCTTCATCGTTGTAATGAAATTTACAATCCCTTAATTTTTTATTGTGCAGGTTGGCTTTTTTAGCTCTTTCATTAGCAAGCTTTTTAATGCCGGCTAATTCTTTACGCTCTCTTTCGTTTTGCTCAATGCGTTTTTTTAATGCTTCTGCAGTCGCCGTATTGCGATGCAAATAATTATCCAGCTCTTTCATTAAAAAGTCACCGATAAAATTCCTCATCGAAGGGCCGCCTTCTGATACGTTCGACGAACCTAATTTCGTTTTAGTCTGACTTTCAAAAACCGGTTCCTGCACACGTACACTTATCGCTGCGCAGATGCTGCCCCTGATATCAGCCGCATCATAATCTTTTTTATAAAACTCACGGATCGTTTTTACATAACCTTCTCTGAATGCTGCCAAATGCGTACCACCCTGTGTTGTAAACTGTCCGTTCACAAAGCTGTAGTATTCTTCGCCATAAGCATTTTCATGCGTTAGTGCTACTTCAATATCCTCACCTTTTAAATGAATGATGGGATAACGGATCTCATCTTCATTTGTCTTGCGTTGCAAAAGATCAAGCAAACCGTTCTTGCTCACATATTTTTTGCCATTCAGGTTCATGATCAAACCCGCGTTCAGGTAACAATAGTTCCAAAACTGGCTGTCTAAATATTCCTGTACAAAATGGAAACTTTTAAAGATGGTATCATCAGGGATAAAGGTTACAAAAGTCCCGTTAGGTTCTTTCGTCGCCACTTCTTTATGTTCTTTTAGTAGAACGCCTTTTGCAAATTCGGCCGTTTTTTCTTTTCCATCGCGATAAGCAGTTACGATAAAACTATTGCTCAATGCATTGACCGCTTTTGTACCCACACCATTTAGCCCTACACTTTTCTGAAACGCTTTACTATCGTATTTGGCACCGGTATTTATCTTGCTCACCACATCCACCACTTTCCCCAAAGGAATACCACGGCCAAAATCGCGCACTGTAATGGTTTTGCCTTCGATCACCACATCTACCTGTTTACCAAAACCCATGGTGTGTTCATCGATACAGTTATCGATCACTTCTTTTATCAAAACGTACACGCCATCATCAGCACTGCTACCATCTCCTAGTTTACCAATGTACATTCCCGGGCGAAGGCGAATATGCTCCTTCCAGTCTAAGCTCTTTATGGAGTCTTCATTATAGATCGATACTTCTTTTTCAGCCATTTTATTTTGTTGTTATCAGCGTTAGTTTTTTATGGCAACATCGTTGCGTCGCACATTTCATCGGCATATCGTTATGTAGCTTTTTTTGTCTGAATTGAGATTCGTCAGATTAATGGATTATGGGATTATTAATAAAAATCCCGTTAATCCTCTAATCCCCATCAATCCCAATTCAGACAAAAGCTTCGAAAGCGGGCGCAATATACTAACAAATTTAGTAATTTAGAGTCGTGGCAAATATAGTTAAATGAGTAAACAGAATCATTTTCCCTTTTAAACAGTTGTGTATAAAATAAGATTGCAAACGCTAAATGTGCTTAAATGGTATATTTGCCGCTTCATATTACTATTAAAAATCATTTTCTGGAAACGAATTTAACTACGATACTGGCGCTGGCGGCTGAAAGAGAAAATGAGAATGACGATTTCAGGGCCTTTCTGAAAAAACAGGATAGCAAAAAGATCGACGGCCTCGTTCATGCTATTAATGCAGACATCACACCTAAAATAGACTGCACCGAATGTGGCAATTGCTGTAAGACCTTAATGATAAACATCACTTCTGAAGAATCAGAAAGATTAGCCACGCATTTAGAAATGACCGTTCCCGATCTAAAAACAAAATACATTGAAGAAAGCCTACAGGGAAAAATGATCATGAATACGATACCATGCCATTTTTTAGGTGGTACAAAATGCACCATTTACGAAGAGCGTTTTACAGAGTGTAGGGATTTTCCGCATTTACATAAAGCCAATTTCACTGATCGTTTGTTTGGAACGTTGATGTATTATTCGATGTGCCCCATTATTTATAATGTTGTGGAAGAATTGAAAGTGCAACTGGAATTTATTTAAACGAATTTTAAATTTGCCGGAAAGACGGTAAGGCGTTTTATAATCTGTTGCGACTTCCCGTCTTTCCGGCAAAAATATTTTTACATATTTTATACTTTACAACTGCTCCCATACATCTTTTCCAAACTGTTCCAATCCCGGGTCTCTTGCTCCCATTAATAATAAAACAGTATTACCTGTTAAATGCGGACGAACAGTTTTTAAGAATTCATTTCTATTCTCTACAAAAAAAGCATTTTTACCTAAAGCTTTGATATCTGTGATCAGATCATTCGATGAAATATCTTTTACAGCTGTGCCACCGGCATAGAATATCTCGCTCATCCATATTTCATCTTGAGGTCTTAGTACAGCGGCAATTTCTTTTACAAAATCTGTTCGCAAAAAACGCGTTGGCCCGTAACCGTGAGGCTGAAACCAGGCAATTACTTTTGGTGCAATGTACTGACAAGCCGCAATGGAAGCCGCACATTTAGCAGGATTGTGCGCATAATCATCAATTACCCAAACGCCGTTTTTGTTACCCAATATCTGGTGGCGGCGATAAATGCCTTCGTATTTTTCTAAAGCTGCAGCGCAGGTTTGTAGGTCAACACCTAATTGATTGGCGACGGCTGTTGCTGCCAAAGCGTTCTCCATATTGTGTTTGCCGACAGTGTTTATCGAAAATTGAATATTGTTGACTGAATATTTAATATTAAAACCTTCTTGCTTAAAATCTTTTGCAATATAACCTGCAGGGATATTTTCATTTGTCGTAAAATCATGCCTGATGTCAGCAGATAATTGTCTGGCTAAAACATTCGATTGGTTAACGATGAACAATTGTTTTGTGTTCTTTTTGAAAGTTCCGAATATTTCGATAAGCTCCTCAATTTCTTGGTGGTCTTTATCGATGTTCAATAATAAACCAACTTCTGGTTCATATTGAACAATGGAGCCATCACTTTCATCAGCTTCAATTACAAGCCAATCTCCTTTGCCCACTTTTGCATTGCCGATCTTTCCTTCTTTAATAATGCTGATCAATCCTGCACCACTAATGATGCTTGGCTGTAAATTGGCTTTTTCTAAAATATCAAACAACATCCCGCTTGTAGTGCTTTTGCCGGATGTACCCCCCACCGCTATCGTCTTTTTGCTTTTAGCGATCAATGCCAATACTTGTGATCTTTTTAAGATGGGAATATTTAACTGTTTTGCTTTCTGTACTTCAAAAACGGTTTCTTCAATTGCAGTCGAAACAACGATCAGGTCGGTTTTTTCATTAATGCCTTCACCATTTTGTAAAAAACATTGAATACCTTCTGCCAGTAATTTTTCTTTGGTCTCATTAAAAGTATCGGGTGTAAAATAACGATCCGATCCGCTTACGTTTTTACCGATACCGGATAAATATTGCGCAATAGCGCTCATACCTGTTCCGGCCACGCCGATAAAAAAAACATTTTTAAAATCATCAATACTTTTGATCATCGGGGATAGTTTATGATATAGCGGTGTTACTGTGCAATGTTTTATAAGATACTATAAATGCTGTGAGCATGATAATGCCACCTAAGAAAAAAGCAGCACCAGGAAAATGAACAGGTGCGCTGTCTTTTGTAAAATATGAAAAGATATTCGTCATCAATGGTGGCCCAATGATCGAAGCCAGACTCATTACACTTGTTAGGCCCCCTTGCAGTTCGCCTTGTTCATTTTTTGGAACTTGTGCAGACATAACAGATTGTAAAGCCGGCCCACAAAAACCACCTAAACAATAGGGTATTAAAAATACAAACATCATCCAGCTTTGCGAAGCGAATGCGAACAGGAACAATCCTATCGCATACAAAATATATCCTAGGTACATACTGCGTTTATTACCAAGCCGTGGATTCACGACCCTAATCAAACCACCTTGTACAATGGCGATCAACAAACCAACTACACTCAGCGAAATGCCGATCATTCTTTCGTTCCAATTGAATTTTTGAATAGTAAAGAACGACCAGGTACTCTGAATGGCCATCCCTCCTAAAAAAATCAAGAAGTAGGAAACGATCAATCCTTTCAGGTCTTCGTATTTTAATAATTGTTTTAAAGAGCCGATAGGGTTAGCACGTTTCCAGTCAAACTCACGCCTGTGCGCCATATCCAAAGATTCAGGTAAAACAAAATATCCGTAAATGCAGTTGCATAAACTTAAACCTGCTGCTACCATAAATGGAACACGTGCACCAAAGCCTCCCAATAAACCTCCGATAGCAGGGCCGATAATAAATCCTAATCCAAAAGCGGCACCTACCATTCCAAAATTTTGTGCACGGTTTTCTTCATTGCTGATGTCAGCGATATATGCAGTAGCAGTTGTAAAACTTGCACCTCCTATTCCGGCAATTGTTCTTCCAATAAATAACCAACCGATGGATGGAGCGAATGATAAAAAGATATAGTCGATACCTAAACCAAATAAAGACATTAATAAGATCGGCCTTCTGCCAAATTTATCACTTAAGTTACCCAGCATCGGCGAAAATAAAAATTGCATTAAAGCATAAGCAAACGTAAGCCAGCCGCTGTATTTAGAAGCATCACTGATACTGCCATGGATCAATGTGCTGATCAGTTTTGGCATAACAGGAATGATCAGTCCGATACCGATCACGTCTATTAATAAAGTAATGAAGATGAAAAGTATTGCCGCGTTCTTTTTGGGAGCCATTGGTGTTTAATTATTTAGGGTCAAAGCTATTAAAAAGCTGAACGCTAAACGCTAAATGCTCAATGCATTTTTGCATCAAGCATTTAGCGTTCAGCATTAAGCATGCAGGCACAAAAAAAGAGCCCAATAAATTGAGCTCTTTTTAGAAAATATTATCAGTTAATGATTACCATCTTCTGTTACCACCGCCACCACCAGATGTACGGTTGTTGCTGTAGCTGTTACCACCGCTTCTTTCTTCTCTTTCTTTTGCGATAGAAACGCTCATTGCACGACCTTCAACTTCTTTGTTGTTTAAGCCTAACATTGCATCTTTACCTTCTTCGTCAGAAGCCATTTCAACAAAGCCAAAACCACGTGAGCGGCCTGTTTCTCTGTCCATAATTACTTTAGCAGAAGAAACGGTACCGAATCTTGCAAAAAGTTCATTCAATTCAACATCACTTGTGTTGAAGCTCAAATTTGAAACATAAATGTTCATAAAATCTAAAAATTAAAATAAATAAAAATAAAATACCTGTGATGGTACCAGTAAACAAAACGATTAAAAAGAGGAAAACTATTACGAGTGGAGAATGTAAAAATTTGAATCTATCTAAAACTATGTGCTCACAGAGCTAAATCACTTTGTAAATGTAAGCCTTATTATTGACAATAGTGTTTTTATTTAAAAGAATACCTACTGTGCTGCTTTTAGCTCATTTATCTTATCAATGAATTCCTGCATTGCTTCTTCCTTTGGCTTGCCTTTCATTTTTTCCCAGGCGCCATATTTTGCTTTAGCTACAAAATCGAATATATTAGTTGGAGGATCAATATTAATATCACCCTCCTGCCCTTGCTTAAACAGCGAATACAATTGCAATAAAATATCCGTAGCAGGTTTCTTCGTCAAAAGTTTACTATCAGCCTGTGCCTGTTCAAATTGTTCTTTAAGTCCCATATCCAAATTTTACGCAAAAATAAATGCTTTCATTGTAAATTGGTATACCATTTGGATTTATCTTAACAATTACCGGCAAACCTAATCGCTTACTGCATCGTTTATTGTACAAATCAATTATCATGAGATCATTATTTTTTACCTTTTTAGCCGTTGTGCTTTTTGTTTCGTGCGGACAAACGCAAACAAAACCGCTTAAAATTATTCCGGGCAATAAAAACCATACGGCTAATGAATCGATAGCCTATTTTTCTGAGGGATGTTTTTGGCATGCAGAATTAGTATTTCAAAGTTTAGTGGGTGTAACTGATGCCGTATCTGGTTTTGCAGGTGGCACAACAAAAAGTCCGAGTTATGAGGATGTTTGTACAGGTTCTACTGGCCATGCAGAAACAGTACAGGTGTACTACGACCCTACAAAGATCAGTTACCAGACATTAGTAGAAGCATTTTTCGCCAGTCAGGATCCAACACAGGTTGACGGACAAGGAAATGATGAGGGCACACAATACCGGTCTATTGCATTTTATACAAATGATAAAGAAAAACAAGTCATTACTGCGGAAATTAAAAAATTGACGGATTCGAAGAAATACACTGCGAAGATCGCTACGCAGGTCGTTCCTTTTACAAAATTCTATCCGGCTGAGGATTACCATCAGGAGTATATCTACTACAATCCCAATAATCCTTATGTACAAAATGTTTCAATACCTGATTTTTTAGAGTTTAAAAAGAATTTTAAGGGCAATTTTAAATATTAATATTACCAACCTTTTTTACTTAACTGGCAGTATATGTGGTAAAGCAATTTACTATATATGCTGCTTTTTTAATTTCAATCGCATATTTTAGCATTCTAAACCAAAATCAAACAACTTTATGAACAAAAAGTATTTATCGCTATTAGCCCTTAGCCTTTTATCCGCACTCGTATTTACCAGTTGTAAAAAAAGCAGCTCCCCATCAACCAATAACAACAATAATAACACAACTAATAATAATAATCAAACCAATGTCAACGGTACTTTATTGACAAAAGATATTCAATTGGATACATTGAATGCTGTAGGTCAGGATACACTTTATAAAGATGAATACCAGTATGACGCATCAAAAAGACTGATTTCTGCTACACAATTTCAATATGATGGTACTACAGGCTCTCTTACAGGAGAACCGTACGAAAAATTTTCTTATAACGGCACCGATACTAAGCCATACAAATCTGTTTCAAGTTCTTTATTTGGCGGCGGCGATAGCACCGTAGAATTGTACACTTTTGATAATGTAGGTAACGTAAATAAAATAAAGGAAGTTAATTATCCAACCAGCGGAAATGATAGCACCGTTGTATTATTTGTTAATACGGCTACTATTTTCAAGATAGCAAATTCGTATACCTCTGGAACTATTATTGGTAGAGATACTACTTATTTTCAATCATCTCTATCCGGTGCTAATGTAGCTACTGCATCATTTAATGATGAATTCCAATATAGTTATGCAACTATTACATATGATTCACACAAAAATCCATTTGCGCCGTTGGTATTAGTTGCCAATTTAAGAAGTGGGCCTATCGCAGAAGATGGTTATTATGGCGGAGGGTTTGCTGTTTCGGCTAATAATGTAACAGGGTATAGCGCTACTTATGCTGATCAATTTACATCTCCTGTTACCTATCCTTACTCAGCATTTTCTTTTGTGTATAATAGCGGTGACTACCCAAGCTCTTGCAGGTTCATCTCTTATGATGATGTAGATATCAATGTAAAAGCTGCAGGAGTAAAATATTTCTTCTATTCTAATTAATCAAAACCATATGTATAAAAAGCCCAGTGAAGATCTCATTGGGCTTTTTAATTTGCCCTTTGTTATTTGCATTTTAAGTAGATAACTTTGTCTCCAATTAAAATAGACTAATTAAAACTTTACAGTACAATGTTTCCTAAAATCAACCCCGTTTACACTTCTTCCTGGAAGGCTTTGCAACTTCATTATACAGAAATGAAACAAGTGCACATGAGCAATTTGTTTAAAGCAGATAAGGAAAGGTTTGCTAAATTTTCTATCCAGTTCGATGAGATACTATTCGACTATTCTAAAAATATCATCACCGATAAAACAAAAGAGCTTTTATTGCAATTGGCCAATGATTGTCAGCTGCCTGCTGCGATCGAAGCAATGTTCACCGGTGAAAAGATCAATGTAACGGAAGACAGAGCTGTATTACACACCGCCTTACGTAATTTTTCAGGTAAGCCTGTGCTTGTTGATGGAAAGGATGTAATGCCGGAAATTCAAAAAGTACTGGCACAAATGAAAAGCTTTTGTGCCAAGATACATAACGGCGAATGGAAAGGTTATACCGGTAAAAAAATTACAACGATCGTAAATATTGGTATCGGCGGTAGTGATCTTGGGCCGGTAATGGTTACTGAAGCTTTAAAACCATATTGGGTAAAAGGCATTCAGACCTATTTTGTTAGCAATGTTGATGGAACGCATATTGCGGAAACTTTGAAAAAAGTAAATCCGGAAGAAACATTGTTCCTTATCGCCAGCAAAACTTTTACTACACAAGAAACAATGACCAATGCCAACTCTGCAAGGGATTGGTTCTTAGCTACAGCTAAAGACGAAAAACATATTGCTAAACATTTTGCTGCATTAAGTACCAATGAAAAAGATGTGGTAAAATTTGGTATCGCCCCCGAAAACATGTTTGTGTTTTGGGATTGGGTTGGAGGCAGATATAGTTTATGGAGCGCGATCGGTCTATCAATCGCTTTAACGATCGGTTACGATAATTTTGAAGCGGTTTTGAAAGGTGCACACAAAGCGGATACTCATTTCAGAGATACTTCATTCGATCATAATATTCCAGTAATAATGGCCCTGATCGGCATCTGGTACACCAGCTTCTTTAATGCGGCATCGGAAGCTATCTTGCCTTATGATCAATACATGCACCGTTTTGCAGCTTATTTTCAACAGGGAAATATGGAAAGCAATGGTAAATATGTTGATAGAAATGGTTCACAGGTACAATATGCGACTGGCCCCGTTATTTGGGGTGAGCCGGGTACTAATGGCCAGCATGCATTCTATCAATTGATCCACCAGGGTACACAATTGATCCCTTGCGATTTTATTGCACCGGCGATCAGTCATAATCCTTTGGGCGATCATCATCCAAAACTACTGACCAACTTTTTTGCACAGACAGAAGCCTTAATGAATGGTAAAGGAAAAGACGAATTAGTCGCTGAAGGGACTAAAGAGGGTTTAATTCCATATAAAGTATTCCAGGGTAACCGTGCCACAAACTCTTTCTTGGTTAAAGAGATCACACCATTCTCTTTGGGTGAGTTAATTGCTTTGTACGAACATAAGATCTTTGTGCAGGGAGTTATCTGGAACATCTACAGCTTTGACCAATGGGGCGTTGAATTAGGTAAACAATTAGCAAATAAAATATTACCTGAATTGCAATCAGATGCACCGGTTACTTCACATGATTCTTCAACTAACGGATTGATCAATGCGTATAAAAAAATGCGTAAATAATCTGTAGGTATTGCATAAAAAGCCTCTCATTTGAGAGGCTTTTTTGTTTATAGTTGGTTCTATTTTACCATTTGTCAACTTCTTCCGTACTGCCATTATCTACTGGAGTTGTATCTTCTACAGGGATGATGGGTGCTGGTTCTGCAACAATATCAGCTGTAGTTTGCGCTGCTTTTGTTTCAGGAGATGCCCCATCTTCGCCTTCGTATGGATTATCATGATTGAATGCATCAAAATCAAAATCAGGCATCAGGTCGGTTTTCACATAGTCAACAGCTTCGATCAACCCCTTAATAAATTTATTGAAATCTTCTTTGTATAGAAAGATCTTATGTCTATCGTACCCGTCAGAATCAAAACGTTTACGGCTTTCTGTGATAGTTAAATAGTAATCGCTTCCACGAGTTTCTCTTACGTCAAAAAAATAAGTCCTGCGTTTCCCTGCTCTGATACGTTTGCTATAAACGCTTTCAATTTTTTTGTCGTTGTTGTTTTCGTTGTTGTCGTACGCCACTGTTGTAAAATTTAGGTTTTGGTTCGGTTAAATAATTTGTCCAAAGCAAAGATATAGTTGTTTTTGAAATGGCAAAATTTTGTCGAACCTCATTTTAAGGGGATATAAGGCTTATGTATGGCTAATTTCGGGAAACATCATCGTTGGGATCTTCCTGGTTTTGCTGACGGGCATACATATCTGCGTAGTAACCGTTTTTTTGTAAAAGCTGATCATGTGTGCCTTCTTCTACGATCTTTCCTTCATCTATCACTATTATCTTATCGAACGTGATCAATGAAAATATACGGTGGGTAATGATTATAGCCGTTTTCTTATCCAGGTATTCATTTAATCCATTCAATATTTCCTTTTCAGTTTTTACATCTACAGCACTTAAACAATCATCAAAAATTACAATTTTAGCCTCTTTTATCAATGCCCTTGCAATGGAAATACGTTGTTTTTGTCCGCCGCTTAAAGTTACGCCACGCTCCCCTATCAGGGTTTCGTAACTATGGGCAAAATGTTCAATTTCATTGTGTACACTTGCCTGCTTAGCTGCTTTTACTATTTGTTCCTGCGTTGCATCATCATACCCAAAACGAATATTATTGCTTACTGTTTCACTAAACAGGAACACATCTTGTGGCACATAACTTATTTGTGAACGCAGGTATTCAATATCGATCTTGGTTAATGGCGCACCATCATATAAGATCATTCCTTTTTGTGGATCATACATTCGTAACAGTAATTGTGCAATAGTAGATTTCCCCGAACCCGTTCTTCCAACGATCGCTATTTTTTCTCCCGGAGCAACTTGTAAAGAGAAATTTTTAACGGCGTTAATTCCTGTGTGCGGATAAATAAAATCAACATTAGTAAAACTGATATTGCCTGTTAACGGCGGTTTTATTTTTTCAACAGCATTTTGAATAGTAGGCTTGGTCTGCAAAAATTCGTTGATACGTTTTTGCGAAGCAGCGGCTCTTTGTATCATACTGGCTGTCCACCCAATAGCACTTACAGGAAAAGTTAGCATTTGAATGTATAAAACAAATTCGGCGATCGTACCAACTTTGTTATGTATCGGGTCATGTACGTAATCTAATCCGCCCACCATGATCGTTATCAACGTGCTTAATCCGATCAATAAGGCAATGCTCGGAAAGTAGATGGCTTCTGTTTTAGCCAAGCCCAATGCGTTCTTTCTATACTCTTCGCTATTCTTTGTAAAGAAGCCAAACATGGTTCTTTCCTGAACAAAAGACTTAATAACCCTTATCCCGCTGTACGATTCCTGTGCATTAGTGGTTAGGTCACTCAATAAAGCCTGGATACGTTCACTTTTTTTATGGATGATGGTGTTGACAAAGTAGATCGTAAAAGCTAAGATGGGTAATGGTGATAAAGCAACAATAGTTAACCTAGGACTAGCTTTTACCATAAAGTAAATACTAAACCCGATGGTAACCGCAAGATTGACAACATACATAATTGCCGGCCCTGTGTACATTCTTACCCTACTTATATCTTCGGAGATGCGGTTCATCAGATCGCCGGTGCTATGTATTTTGTAAAAGTTTGTATCCAGTTGCTGGTAATGTGTAAATACCTGATTTTTCTGATCATACTCAATAAGCCGGCTCATTACAATGATCGTTTGCCGCATTAAGAACATAAAAAAACCACTGATCACAGCTAATATCAATAAGGTAATACCACTCCATAAAACTTTTTCACTAAATGATCTTGCTTCTAAATGGTTGATGATCGCCTGAACAATAATATCGTTTTGATTATTGTGTGTTGTAGCAGCCGTACTATGATCGGCTTTATTGACAACAATATTTACTACATACCCAGTAAGCTGTGGAGAAAGTATCCTGAAATAATTCGTTAATACAACAAATAAAATTCCTAAGAGTAACCGCCAGCGATAGTTCCAAAAAAAGCGATTGAGTGAAGCGAGGTGTTTCATTAGAGCAAAAATAAACCAATACAAGTGAGGATTCAAAAATAGTATCCGGCTCTCCTTTGAGCCATTTAATGAGTGGCAACTGCGGTAAACGTTTAATTGCCGCTTTTATTGTAACAAGCGCTGGTATTGATGATTTATTTAAGATTAAGCAAAATTTAAGATATTTTATTTAACATTATTGTTATGTATAGATAATATTTTTGTAACATTGTAAACGCGATTTACGCTATTCTCGAAAAAAACATTCAATTACCAAAATTTTTAAAACTATGTCAGTAGACAATTCTCCGCAAGAACAGTCAAGTTCAAAAAAATGGATAACGATATTGTTGATCCTTTTATTAGTAGCAACCTGGGGCTATATCATTTACGATAAAAATAAAACCGGCGAAGTGATTGCACAACAGGCTGGACAGATCACTACTGTTACAACTGAAAAAGATTCTTTGCAAACCTTATTCACTGCAGAAACAAGCCGCTACGACAGTTTAAAAACAACTGATATCGACAAAGACAACCAGATCACTGCTAAAGATAAAGAGCTTTCTGACAAAGAAGAACAGATCAAAAAATTGTTGTCAAAAACAAATTTGGATGCACATCAGTTAGCAGAATTAAAGCGTAAGATCAAATCTTTCGATGCTCAAATTGATGGATATGAAAAAGAAATAGCTGAATTAAAAGCTGAAAATGCTCAGTTAACTCAGGAAAAAGCTACTGTAATGAATCAGAGAGATTCAATTAAACAAACATTTGATTCTACTAAAAAATCAAATGACAGTACGATCGATGTTGGATCAACTTTACATGCATCTAACTTCTCTGTAGAAGGTATTGATGTAAAGAATAGCGGTAAAGAAAAACAAACAACAAAAGCTAAAAAAGTAAACAAATTGCATGTTTCTTTTGATTTGGACGAAAACCGTATCGTTGCTTCTGGTGCAAAACAATTGTTTATTTGCATTACTGCTCCTAACGGAAAACCTTTATCTGTTGAATCTCAAGGTTCGGGTACATTCACTCCAAGAGACAGCGCTGAAAAAGTGTTTACTCAAAAAGTGGAAGTTAACTACGTTCAGGGCCAACGCCAGACAGTTAGTACTGATTGGAAAGGAACTAGCTTCGAAGTAGGCGCTTACAAATTAGAGATCTATGAAAATGGATTTAAGATCGGTGGCGGTACAGTTGCTTTAAGAAAAGGTGGTTTATTTTAATTAATAATAATCTCTATAATAAAAAAGGTAGTCTGCAAAACAGACTACCTTTTATTTAATATTTAAGATCGTATATCTAATATTTTCGACTGGCTATTAAAATACAAGGTTTTTTCAAATATTAAATTTGAAAAATTACTTAAATTTCATCATCAAGAAGTTTTACCAAAAGCAACAACTCTTCCATTTTATACCTGTTACGATCATTATCAAAACATTTGCTTAACTCTTCCAGCAAATACTGAATAATGCGTTTGTTGTTCATTTTTTTAAAATACGAAGTAGTTGGTGGTACAGAGATACGCTTAAAATAATTCTCAACATCTTTATGAGAATAGATCTGTCCGTTCAACGGATCAATGTAAAAACTTATTTTTTCAGAAGAATGTCCTATCGGGTTCATGAATTCGTATTGCGGATCAAAATAAGCCAGGATAAACTGCCTTGGAATGTTGATCGCCCGCACAGGAATATCCAGCAATTCGCAAAGGATAAGATAAACGATACCGTTGCTGATAGCATTTCCCTTCTTTGTTTCCAATGTTTTATTGATCAGGAAATTTTCGGGATGGTCGTAAGCAATCTCTGTTCCCGATAATTTATAATAGTTATATAAGATACTTGTTAAAACACTTACTTGTTCTAGCGGAGTAAGGTAACTGTTCAATTCAAGCCATACATTGCGGCGTAATTTTTCAATTTCCTGCAATGCTTGCATACTTTGCAGATCAGGATAATGATATTGAGCAGTTAACAGCGCTCCCTGCAATAATTCGCAGCTGCCGTTCTTCCAGTGCATAAAATCTTCTGTAAGGTCGCGGAAATGGAGCTTATGTATCAACGATTCGATCCTTTCCTGGATCTCTTCATTGGTGGTATTTTCCCAAAGGTGCTCCAGGTTTGGTATTATTCCTTTTCCAAAGGAAATGATCTTGTCACTGACGGTATTATATACATCTACGTCAGGATCATCGATCAGATGGAAAAGGGCCGATATTTCTTTATTTTCTGTCAACTGTTAGTTCGTTAGGTATAAATTTCGGAAAATCAAGTAAAAGAAAGAAGTTAAAATTTTCCACAAACGTGATTAACTTTTTGCATTTTGTTATATTTTATCTTAAACGATAAATGTTGCCCAAGTATTTTTTGAACAATTGTGCTTTTCGGTATAAAACTTTTAATTTGCTGCCTAAAGAAAAAATCTGCATGAAAAACTTCAATTTTAAGATCCTTATTCCGCATATTGTTGCCTTTTTTACATTTCTGTTATTATCCGTAATATTTACAAAGCCTGTATTTGATGGTAAAGTAGTAGAACAGCATGATGCCCAACAATGGAAGGCAATGGCAGAACAATCCGCCGAGTATAAAGAAACGCATGGGCATTTTCCTCGCTGGACCAATAGCATGTTTGGCGGGATGCCGGGCTATCAGATAGCGATGGATGGAAAATCTTCTTATATTTCTATTGCATCTTTTCTTGACATTTTTACATTAGGCTTACCAAAGCCCGTTTATTTTTTATTTATTGCCTGCGCCTGTTTTTATTTTCTGTGCATTGTTATTGGCGTTAATCCCTGGCTCTCAATATTAGGCGGTATCGCTTATGGCTATTGCAGTTACAATCCTATATTGATAGCTGTAGGCCATGATACAAAGCTTTTGTCAATGGCCTACGCTCCCGCTATACTGGCTTCTCTGTTTTTAATTTTTAATAAAAAATATTGGGTGGGCGGCTCTTTATTACTGATCTTTTCTACCTGCTTTTTATTGCAGGAGCATCAGCAGATATTTTATTATACGCTTTTAATGGCAGGCTGTATCGTTGTGTATTTTATTATAAAAGAAATAAAACAAAAAGATTATAAACACCTGATCATATCATTATTATTGAGTGGCGTATTATCTCTGATCGCCTTACTGATATGTTCATTGGGTTATTTTGCTACTTATGAGTATGCGAATGAAAGTATGCGAGGTGGAAGTTCACTCACAAATGGAACCACGGTTGTTACCACACCTAAAAAAGGCTTAGATAAGGATTATGCTTTTCAATGGAGTTATGGAAAAGCTGAGACACTTACCTTTTTAGTTCCCAATGCATTTGGCGGAGGATCCTCCACCAGCCTGGGCGATGATTCTAAAGTAGAAGATGTACTTCAGAATACACCTAATATTCCACAGCAGTTAACGCAACAATTATATCAGGCAGCTTCGGCTTACTGGGGCGATCAACCCATGACTTCAGGCCCGGTATATTTTGGCGCCATTATCTGCTTGTTATTTGTATTAGGAATGATACTATCAAAAAGCGAACATAAATGGTGGATACTGGCCGCTACTTTGATCGGTGTACTATTGGCTGTCGGAAAAAATTTCGAAGCATTGAATTATTTTCTTTTTGATCATTTACCCTTTTATAATAAATTCAGAACGCCTGCAATGGCCCTTGTAATTCCTCAATTGACGGTGCCATTGTTGGGAGTGATCTTTTTAAATGAATTGGTAAATATTACCGATAAAGTACAATTAGCAGCCATTGGCAAAAAGACCTTGATCGTTGCAGGTTCTCTTACTGCCGGGTTAATATTGTTTTATTTCTTTGCTGATTTCAAAAATGAAGAAACAAATGAATTAAGAAAAAATCTTAGTGACGCATTGCAAAATAATAATGAATTTGTAAGTGCATACATCGGAGCTATTGTTAAAGATAGGCAGGCATTGTATCTGGCAGATATGTGGCGGACATTAGGCTTCCTGTTAGCAGGTGCTGCTGTAATTTATTTGTATACAAAACAGATCGTTAAACCCGCTATTTTATATACCGTATTGATTTTATTGACTGCGATCGATCTTGTTGGTGTGGGGAAAAGATATTTGAACGATGATAATTTTGTAGACCCTACCGATTATGAAATGGCTTATAAAGACCATGCTGCAGATATTCAGATAAAAAGAGATCCGGGTTTTTTCCGGGTATTGAACCTTGCTTTTGGCGATGAGAATACTGGTTTCCAAGTATCCGTAGGTAACGCATTTAATGATGCCATCACTTCATATAAACACAATTCAATTGGAGGTTATAGCCCGGCTAAATTAGGCGTGTTTGAAGATCTTAAAAATAAAGAGATACTTAAAAATATTCAGGCCTGGGCAGCTAACCCAAATGCAAAAGATAGTTTTCAGGTATTGAATATGCTGAACATGAAATATGTTATAGTACCGGATCAAAACAATCCAAAGCAAACTATTGCGATACCTAACAGGTATGCTTTAGGAAATTGCTGGCTGGTTAAAGAGATCAGGTATGTTGATAATGCAGATGAAGAAATGGCTTCATTAGATAGTATTGATCCGGCAAATACAGTTGTTATTGATCAGAGCTTTAAAAGTAAGGTTCCGTTTGAACCGGTATACGATTCATCTTCTTATATCAGGTTAATAAAAAATGATAATGACGATATCACTTACGATTTTAATTCAACGACCAATCAGTTTGCTGTGTTTAGCGAAATGTATTACAGCAAAGGCTGGGAAGCTTATATTGATGGCAAACAAACAGATTACTGTAAAGTAGACTACGCGCTACGTGGATTAGCTATCCCCGCTGGCAAGCATATGATAGAATTTAAGTTCGATTCTAAGTTTGTTGATCTTGGAGAAACCTTGTCGGGCTATGCAAATGCATTTGCATGGGGCTTTTTATTGTTGAGTGCTTTTATGATTTGGAAAAACAGGAAAAATGATCAGAAGGACGTCGCCTAGTTTTCCAATCAGTTAAAATATGAAAAATGTTCTAAGCATTGTATCTTATCAGTTTCTTCCTGCAAAAATGGGTGGACAAAAAGGTATTGCATTTTTCAATCGTTTTTTTTGCAGGCAGGTAAACCTCACTTGCATTACAACGGAAAATAATGATCCGAATTATGCAGAAGGATATGAGTTATTGAATATTTTATCAAACAATAAAACAAGGTATATTGATCTCTTTTATTTTTTTACTCTAAAAAAAATAATAAAAGAAAAGAAAATAACCCATGTATTACTGGAACACCCATATTATGGCTGGCTGGGGATATTGTTAAAGCAGTTCTGCAAAATTACATTGGTCGTTCACTCGCATAATATTGAAAGCACTCGTTTTAAGAGTATGGGAAAATGGTGGTGGGGAGTTTTAGCCAGTTATGAAAAGCTGACATATAAAACTGCAGACGTATGTTTTTTTATTAATGATGAAGATAAAGAATATGCTATTCAACATTTTGATCTTGCAAAACAAAAGTGTACTACAATTACTTATGGTTTTGAATTAAGTCACGCTCCTTCTTCCGAAGAAAAAGCGATCGCAAGAAATTTTCTTCAAACAAAGTACGCGATCAATAAACAGGATAAGCTGTTGCTATTTAATGGTACTTTAGATTATAAACCTAATTCGGATGCCATTGATATCATCCTTAAAAAAATAAATCCGGTTCTTTTAAATGATCCTGATTTTAGTTGTAAAATAATTATTTGTGGAAAGAACCTTCCTGCAATTTATAATGAGTTAAAAGAATATACCGATAAGAATATAATTTACGCAGGCTTTGTTGATGACATCATACCTTATTTTAAAGGCGCTGATATTTTTATCAATCCCGTAATTGATGGAGGAGGGATCAAGACAAAATTGGTAGAATCACTGGGGTATAATATGAATGTGGTAACTACTTCAAATGGTGCGATCGGTGTGCCCTTAAGTATTACAGGAGATAAAATGAAAATAATATCAAATGATAACTGGCAGTTATTTGCGGAGGAAATAATGAGTGCCACTACCAGCAGCACTATACCGAGCGCTTTTTTTGAACATTTTTATTGGGAAGAAATTGCAAAGAAAGCTGCTGCCAGTATCTGATCTATTTGTCGACCACTTTGCAGATGGTTTGCCATAACACTGCTGCTGAATTATCCCAGGAAAATTTTTCTTTTTGCTTATTTCCTAATTGAATTAACCGATCTCTTAGATTGCTGTCGCTATCTATACTTTGCATAGCAGTGGCAATATCCTGCAGGTTTAAAGGATCCACCAGTACCGCAGCCTCACCAGCTACCTCGGGCATCGATGTTACATTTGAACAAATAACCGGGACACCACTCTGCATTGCTTCAATAATGGGCACACCAAAACCTTCGAAGATCGGGATAAAACTTAGGGCGAGCGCTGCACCTAAAAGACCTGTCAGCTCTTTATCGGAGACTCTTCCTGTAAAAATAATATCTTTTTTATATGGACTGGAAGTATAAGTATTTTCAAGTTCAGATTTATCCCATAAAATAGAACCTGCTAATAATAGTTTGCTATCCGATCTTGTTTGTTGTTTGAAAATAGTAAAAGCTTCTATCAATCTTCTTATATTCTTTCTCGGATGCATTGATCCAACAAAAAAGAAATATGGCTTGCCATTACTCCATTTATTTCTTATCGTATCAATGGAGGTTTTATCTAGCGGATAAAAATTACCATTAAAGCTATTGTATACGATATCGATCTTCGCAGGGTCAATTTTATACCAATTACTAATATCCTGTTTACTAAATGCTGAAACAGTTACGATCCTTGCAGCTTTTTTGGCCCATCTTTTAAAGAAAAAACGATAGTATAAACGATTTTTTAATTTCAGATCTTTAGGATAATGTTCAAAGTTGATATCGTGAATAACGGGAATTTGCGGGCAATTAGATGCGAGACTTAAAAAACCATCAAGCGATAAAAAAAGATCCGGGGTATGTTTTTTTAAAAAAAGAGGAACAACGAGTTCCATATATAAAATATATAACACAGGGTGACGCAATGCCGGAAAAATATGGCACTTGGATGCATTTGGGGAATCAAAATAAGGTTCTATGAAATTCTTATCGCACAGTATTAAAAACTCTACTTCGGGATGGGCCTTAATTATCCTGGAAATGGTATTAATAGTAAAATAGCCTATGCCGTCGGTATTTTTGTTACGCAATATCCAGCAATTAACAGCAATTGTAAGCTTTGTGTTTTTTTTGAACACTTAGTCAGTTTTTTTTTGAAAGTACATAATGATACCTAAAAAGCCTTCATGATTGGTCATTTCCGTGGCAATATTTCCCACGTTATTTGAATATAGTATTTTAAAGACCTTATTTAAATTATAATAATTCATCTGCATAAAAGGCCTGTTGACAGGTCTTCCGTTAGCAATATTAGTTAACTGATTAAACCATTTGTATTTTCTTTTTAAATTCAATACCATCCTGCTTTTTTTCGACATGCCGCCATCGAACAGCAAATGAATGATCCCATACCCTCCTGGTTTAATGATCGAAGTAAGTTTATTAATTATTTCGTACCCGTAATTTTCATTGATGTGTTGTAACACAATAAATGTATGAACCAGATCATAGGAATCTTTAAAACTGTAAGCAACAATATCATCTATCTGCAATAAGGAAATATTACTTAATCCTTTTTGTTTGATATGGATATCAGCTTCCTTTAACATGCCTTCGGATATGTCAACACCTGTCACTTTTTTTGATTGTTCGGCAAAAGGTATAATAAGTCTTCCGGTTCCACAACCAAAATCCAGCACATTATCAAATTTTTGATCTGCAGGCAGGTTCAAGCTGGTTTTTAACTTATTGGTTACAGTCTTAACGTGATCATACCCTGTTTGGTAGAATTCTGTAATACTATTTTCATTTAAATTTTTTGTCTTGAAATTTTCCGTTGTTAATACCCCATAATAAGGATCAGAATCTCCGATTAATTTCCACGAATTATCTATCATGACTAGTGTTTATAAGTATTAATGTTATATTTTGAATTCCTTATTTCTACCTTTAAAAGGTGAAATTAAATTCTTTTTTTTATAAATATACCTTTTACTTTGCGATACTAAAATCGCCACAGATATATGAGCATGAAGACCGCTTTAATTACAGGAATTACAGGGCAAGATGGGGCTTACTTAGCTGAATTGTTATTAAATAAGGGCTATAACGTACATGGAATAAAACGTCGCAGTTCTTTAATCAATACAGATCGTATCGATCATTTGTTTTTCGATAAAAGTCTTGCGGACAGGTTTCATTTACATTATGGGGATCTTACTGATGCTTCCAGCCTATTGCGTATCATACAACAAACACAACCAGACGAGATATATAATTTAGCGGCCCAAAGTCACGTTCAGGTAAGTTTTGAAACGCCTGAATACACTGCTAATTCTGATGGAATAGGCGTTTTAAGGATATTGGAAGCTTTACGTATTTTAGGGTTAGAGAAAAAAACTCGATTTTACCAGGCTTCTACTTCTGAGTTATATGGCCTGGTTCAGGAAATACCACAAAAAGAAACAACTCCTTTTTACCCACGCTCTCCTTATGGCGTAGCTAAATTATATGGTTATTGGATCACTGTCAACTATCGGGAATCCTATAATATGTATGCAGTAAACGGTATATTATTCAACCACGAAAGTCCACTAAGAGGCGAAACATTTGTTACCAGAAAAATAACTATTGCTGTTTCGAAAATTGCTTTGGGCAAAGAAGAAATTTTATTGCTAGGTAATTTAGATGCGAAAAGGGATTGGGGCCATGCAAAAGATTATGTTGAAGGCATGTGGTTAATGATGCAGCAGGAAAAACCGGAAGATTTTGTTTTGGCTACAGGGGTAACTACTACTGTTAGGGATTTTGTAAAAATGTCTTTCGCTGAAGTAGGAATTGAATTAGAATTCAAGGGCGAAGGCATCGATGAAAAAGCCTTTATTAAAAAATGTAATGACTCTGCATATCAATTGCCTGTTGGAAAACAAGTAGTTGGTATACATCCACGGTATTTCAGGCCAGCTGAAGTTGATCTGCTGATAGGTGACCCTTCGAAAGCAAATAAACAATTAGGTTGGAAACCAAAATATGACCTATCGATGTTGGTAAAAGAGATGATGGAAATGGAACTAATATCTCAGAAGAAAGCCTAACATTATTAAATTATATCTGGAGCCGTTAATAATTATTAACGGCTTTTCTTTTGTTAGGTGATCTTATAGATCGCTCTTTTTTTGAAACATAATTTTATACCGTCAACAATACCCTTCCACTGCATTTTACGTTGTGCCGCATCAAATTTAAAAAATGATTTGATCCGTGACCCCGCATAAAAGAACAAAGCAGCGAGCTTGTAAAAGAAACCTAAATTCTTTATAATAAAATACAAGCGGTTCATGTTATAATAATAAATGTAGGTCAATGACAATACACCTGTGCTATGGCCAACTTTATGGTACACCTGCCACTCAGGTAAATAATACGGAAGTAATTTTTTAGCTACGGCCCTGTATACAAGATCACTATCCTCATAATAAATAAAATAATTTTCATCCATTGAACCAATGGTTTCAAATACTTTTTTATGCAGCAACATAAAAGTGGTTGGGGCATAACCAAAATAGCCAGGCCTGCTATAAATATCGCTATCCTTTTCGCCTTCGCCAATATGTGGTGTTAGTGCGCGGTATTTATCAAAACGGCCTCCTGCCATCCATATAATATCTTTGTGCTCTAAAAAGCAGATCTTAGGAAAAACAATATTCTCTTTTTGCCTGATCGCATACGATACCATTTCTTCTATCAATTTTGGTTGATAGAATTCGATATCATTATTCAATAACAAAACAAATTCGCAGCCTTCTTCCAGGGATTTTTTTATGCCGGTATTATTTGCTTTAGCTGCGCCGTCGTTATTTATATTTTTAATATGGATACAATTCCCTTTTAGCGGATAAGCTTTTGATACTTTCGCTATTACAAGATCTGTTTCGGCTGATGGAGAATTATCAACCAGGTAAAGAATATAATTTGCATAACTCTGTTCGGATAAACTTTTAAAAAAGCCTTCCAGCATAGTATCGCTTTTATATAAAACAGTTACTAATCCTATTTTCTGCATGATATTCTGACGCTTAATTAGTTTTTATTACTACGGCAGGATTTCCTGCAATGATGGTATTAGCAGGAAAACTTTTTGTTACAACAGCATTAGCTCCAATGATACAATTCTCTCCGATCGTTACTCCAGATAAAATAACAACGCCTTCACCGATCCAAACATTTTTTTTTATGATCACTGGCCCTTTGGATACTAACAGGCGCTTGTTAGGAGGTAATGCTAAAGATGCAGTATCTGTTGCGCCATGCGAATGATCTGTAATAAAGATTCTACTTGCACCCAACACATTATCGCCTATCTCAATCTGGTCGATGCAACCGATATGCACGTCTGTATTGAATGTTACATTATTGCCTATTATAATTTTTGGCATAAATACCTGCCCGTTAAATTTATCGATCGCTTCAATGCGAAACCTCTCCAGCGTTGAAAAATTATTTCCGATATGAATATATTGATGGTTCAGGATACTTCTGCCTTTTGCCATGATCGATGCTTCGCCTATAGAAGCAAAAAGCGATCTGTCAAAAAGATTCCAGGATAATTTATTAAACCTGTATCCCAGTTCTACCTTTACTTTATTAATAAATTTAAACAAAGACATTTTTTACCCGGTTTATATTGTTTAAAATATGTTTTTGGTATGCTTTGCTTAGCTGTACCGGCATACCCAGAATTGGAATAACAAAGATCCAAAACCAAATGTTCTTTTTGTATGTTTTATTTAAGATATCGCGCGTATCCTCTTCAATAAATTTTTTGTTACTATTAATTCTTGCTGATAAAACAAATTGAGGGAAAAATGTCAGCAGCAAATTGAAATTAATAATTCGGGATATATACTTAGGCATTCCCTCCTTTTCATTCATGTAAGTAAGTATCCGGTTGAAATTAGTTGAAAATGTTTCAAACAATTTATATCCACCCGTATTATTTGTTTTACAGGCCATAACATATTCGTTAATACTGGCAAATTTTTCTCCTTTGTTTAGTAACGCTAATATTAAATAGACATAATTTAAATTAGTAGTTATGAACTTAGTACTGTCAATATTAGCAGGAAGTAATTTTTTATTAATGATATTTCCCGATGCAAAAGTTACATTATAATGTACATTTCTAATATATTTCTTCTTACTTGTAAATTCCCTGTAGTCTGCTTTTTTAATAATTTGCTTTTTTACCGGAACTTCTTTCTGGTAATCGTCTTTAAAACCGTACCCTTTAACATATAGGATAACCGGTTCTCTATTTTGTAATATTGCTATTATAGTTTCTAATTTATTGTCCAAGAGTAAATCATCATCTCCAAAAAGCCAACAGTATTTACCCGTGGCATTTGAAAAACACCATTCGAAATTTCGGTCTCCCCCAATATTTTCAGATTGTCGATAATAGGAAATTAGCAGATCTGATTTTAAATATTTTTCAACAATATCTTTTGTATTATCAGGAGAACAATTATCTGAAACTATGATTTCTATTATATCTTTAAAAGGTTCAACCTGCTTACAGAACTGTTGTAAACAGATATCAAGCTCTGCAGATCGATTGTAGGTAGGAATGCATATGGATAACAAGATTGAATTACTCATATATACTATAAGTTATTTTTATCGTTATACCAGGTTAAGGTTTTAGCTATAGCGGTTTCTATATTTATTTTTTCTGTTACTCCAAACAACTTTTCAGCCTTATCGGTGTCCGCTAGAAAGTCATTATTATTCTGCAAACTGGTAGTTAAATTATTATAGACGATAGCGGGTTTACCAGGTAAAGAAGACGAAACAATATCAGCGATCTGAATAAGTGTTGATCCCTTACTACTTCCAAGGTTAAATACATTTTCTGATGCGGGATTAGCAAGCATAGATAATAACCAAGCAGCCATATCGCTTCCATACATGTAGCCTCTTCTTATTTTTCCATCACCTAATATTCTTATTTCATTATTTAACAAAGCTTCTCTTACGATAGAATTAAATGCCCATGTTTTGTGCAAGCTTTGGAACGGGCCGATAAAAGTAAAAGGCCTAACGATCGTGATCGGTAACCTGAACTGATTGCGGCAAGTTGCAGCAACGGTTTCTGCCATTCGTTTAGATTCTGTATAAATAGAATGGATAGACGCACTGTTGTTTAATTTTCCAAAGGCGGATTCATCATAAATACCAGATTCATTTTTGCCATAGACAAGACCGGAACTAATATGAAGGATGTTCTGTACATCATCTACCATGGAGGCCGCATTAAAAACATTTAACGAGCCGTTTACAATTGTTTCGTAAGTTCTTAAGGGTTGGGATGAATGGAAAGTAATATCCGGTGATGCCGCTGCGTGAATGATGTAATTAATTCCTTTGGGAAGATCCGTTAGATTACGAACATCCGTATCAATGAAATTTATTTTTTCGCCCCATTTGCTGATATGACTTTCGCTTGCGTTACGGGCAAGTAGTGTAAGACTTATATTATATTGATACTCTTTATTTAGAAAAAGTATGAAAGCTGTTAGCCAGCTTCCCATAAACCCTGTACCGCCGGTGATGAGGATATGCTTGTTTTTTAAGGAATGCATACGCTCCTCTACTCCAGTAATAGATTGTGTGCAATCACTCTTTATAAATGTATTATACTCAGCGAACATTTTTTTGGGATTTAAGTTTTTGAGCTTCTTCGATAATAATATCTTCTTGTCCGGCTACAACCTTGCGAACACCTAAGTTAAAGAACAATGTTTTAGGATCAACTTCATATTCAGCGGCAATACGTTCTACATGTTTTGCAAAACCAGAAAATACGCCCGACAAACCACTTACAACACTAACGGAAGAAATATAAGGAACTGTTTTTAGAATGCTTTTTTCTACAATATCTGCAGCATCTAACATTTTATACAGATCGATACCTGTTGTGTAGCCGAGTTTATGTAACACGGCAACCAATACTTCCAGCTGCGTGTTACCGGCTCCTGCACCAAAGCCACGCGCCGTTCCATCTACTATTAAAGCACCCGCATCAATCGCTGCTAATGAATTAGCTATTGCCATTCCCAAATTATTGTGGGCATGAAAGCCAACCGGGATGTTTAATGCACCTGTTAAAGCACCGATCCTTTTTGTAACATCACCGGGCAAAAAAGCGCCGGCAGAATCCATAATAATTATCGCTTCTGCACCGTATGATTGCATTTTAAATGCTTCTTCTACCAACACATTTGATTCAGCCATGTGGCTCATCATTAATACACCATAAGCAGTTTTGCCTTTATCTCTCGTAAAAGCAATATGCCTTTGTGTAATATCAGCTTCTGTACAATGTGCCGCAACCCTTACTATATCTACGCCCCAGCTTAAAGCATTTTCAAGATCTCTTTTTATCGTTGCAAAGCCCGGAATAACGTGAATAGCTAATTTACTATTCGTTAGATGTTTTCTGGCAGTAGTGATCAGGTCATGATCGGTTTCTAATGAAAGTCCTACTTGTAGTGAAGATGCGCCCAAACCATTACCGTGGCCCACTTCTACAATTGGCACACCCGCCGCATCTGCTGCTTTACAATATAGTGCTACCTGTTCTTTGGTCAGTTGGTGTTGTACAGCATGATTACCATCTCTCAATGTAGGATCGCTGATTAAAATATGTTTTGCTTTCATACTTTTTTATTTTTAGCGTACTCTTCTGCTACAGCTATTGCAGCACAATTTATAATATCTAAATTGCCGGCATATTTTGGCAGGTAATCACCTAAGCCTTTTACCCTCACCATAATAACGATCCTGTTATTTTCTATAGTAGGTGCAACAATTAGTTCGTAGCCTGGAACATATGCCTGAACTTTTTTTATAATGCTATCCAGTTCTTTATTTAATGCTTCCAAATTTATTGGGCCTCCTACTTTTGCAAAAACCGTTGTTTGCATATCAATGCAAGGATTGGCAGGATTTAAATTAAGGATCGCTTTTGTATGCTTTGCATGCGAAAAGAATTTGATCCCAAATTCCGTTGTGTCAACATATTCATCCAAATTCAATCTGGTTGCTGGCCCTGCACTTTTAGAAGCAATACTTGAAACAACTTCTATATATTCCACATCCGTCTGTGTTTTACCAATACAATAAGCCAGCGGTATAGATGCTTGTCCCCCACAGGTAACCATGTTCACATTATTATGGTTGATCGCGTCTTCAATATTTACTGCAGGTATACACATGGCGCCAATATTGGATGGCGTCATATCTATAACGATCTTCCCCATTTTTTCCAATACACTCCAATGTTTTTTAGCATCAATGGCAGATGTTGCATCGAAAACCAGGTCACAACAATCGGGATCATTGATGATGGCATCGATACTTTTATCAGAGATAGCGATACCAAAATCAGTAGCCTTTTTCATGCCGGCTGATAATAAATTCCGGCCAATAAATTTTGTGCATTCCAGGTATTCGGAGCGCAAAGATTTTATCAGTAGATCTGTTCCGATATTACCGCTGCCTAATATTGCTACCTTCAATTTTTTATTAGCCATGCTTAAAGCGACGCTGATTTTTCGTGAATACCTATTATCATATTTTCTCTTAATTCATCCCTGCTCAATAAAGGAGACAGATCTTCTAAAGGAGGTGAAACCAATGTGCCGTCCTTTTGTACAGCTACTGCTAATTTTGGAAAGAACATTTGTTCAGGGTGCATAAACACTTCGCAGATCAAGGGGCCTTTATGATCTAATACCTGCGGGATGATCGTATCGAAATCTTCCCATGTTCTTATCTGATATGCAGGGATATCAAATGCTTTTGCGATCCTGCTATAATCCGGACAACTTACGCCCGATTTATTATCTGTTCCGCTATAATGACCTTTAAACAAAGCCTTTTGCGTATGCTTGATCATCAGGTAGCCATCATTATTAAATACAAATATTTTTATGGGTAGATGGTGATGAACGATCGTTTGCAACTCCTGTAAGTTTAACATCATGCCACCGTCGCAATTTAAACAAATAACTTCAGCTTTGTTCAAGGCGAATGATGCACCTATTGCACCTGGTAAGCCGTAGCCCATTTCTCCAAGTCCCGTAGAAGTAATTAAACGCTGGCCTTCCTTAAAATTCATTGCCTGGTGGCCGCTTAACAAAGCAGTTCCCATATCAGTTACTACAATATCTTTTGGCCTTAAAAGTTTCGATAGTTTATTCAAAACGGGATATGAATTGATAAAGCCATCTACATCGGGATGATCAGTATCATTTACGATCGGATACCTGTTTCTATAACCATCACAGGTTAATTTCCATTCACTAAAATCATTCTTCTTTGCCGAATATTTTGCGATCATTTTCCTGATGAAATCTTTTGCATCTGCACAGATCGGTGTATAGCGCCCCGGATATTTTTTCAATTCATCTTCGTCAATATCAACTACCACAATTTTTGCTGCCCGCACAAATTCGTTAATATCATATCCAACTTGTGGGATGGCTAATCTTGTACCAACACAGATCAGCAGGTCGCAATTTTGCAAAACAAAATTCGCGGCGCGTTGACCATACACTCCTGCTCTTCCATACACTAATGAATGTTCAGAGTCGATCATATCAATACCTGCCCACGTAACCAATGTAGGTATATTCAAAGCTTCAACAAATTGTTTAACCAGTGGTTGAGCATTGCTTAACCTGATACCGTGCCCCAACCATAACACGGGCCTTTTGGCACTATGCAATAAATTGATCACATTATCTATCTGATCTTCAGAACAGCATTTATCCTCCATTTTATTTTCGTAGGATGTGAATGCACTTTCATCAATAGCAGCAGATTGAATATTCATTGGAATATCTATCCAGCAAGGGCCGGGACGGCCATCGGTAGCAATTGAAAAAGCTTTCTCTAATTCGTATATAGTATTTTGAGGCTCCATCACACGGCCATTATACTTTACAACATCCTTCACCATCTCAGAGCTATTGTATCCTTGTACACCGTACATTCTTAATTTCAATGCATCTTTTTCAATATACTTTGAATGCTCATTCCCCGATATTACAACACCCGGAATTGAATCTGCCCATGCACTCACTACTCCCGTAACACCATTTGTAGAACCTGCACCTGTAGTTAAAATGGCCGCAGTAACGGTGCCGTTTACCCGATAATAAGTTTGCATGGCCATTGTTGCTGCCTGCTCATTATGCACACAAATGATCTCGGTAAATCCTCTTTCCATAATGGAATTGAATATATGCACGTTGCCAGCACCTACTATTCCAAATACGTGGCGGATATTACGTTCTTCAAGAAATGCGGCTATTTTATCACTTACTTTCATATAATTTTATGATACCTGCGTGTTGGTCTTTATGTAAAAAGAAAAAATTTGTTTGTTCTGTGCTGTCTGTTATTGTGGCTATTTTGATTAAGTTATTATTTTTTGAATAATAACAATTGTATTCTTTATCTGTAAATAATTGAATGATATCGTTTGGATGATAATTATATTTTGCCGACCATTTACGTAACATTTCTGTAAAGACGATTGGTTTATATTGTTGTAATACTTCTAGCGCTCCTTTAAAAACCAATAACTCTGCTCCTTCCACATCACATTTAATAAAATCAGGAACAAGCTTATTTTCAGTAACGTAATCATCCAGTTTCTGTATCTTACTTTTTATCAGCTGCGTATTTTCTAATTCCAGTAAATTTTTCATTGACGAAGATCCTGTTGATGCAGGATTATAATAAAATTCAATTTCACCATTGCTATCGGACAGCGCAAAGTTGTTTAAACGGATATTAGTAAAATGATTCAATTCAATATTTGCTTTACATTTTTTATAGGTATCCGGTATTGGTTCAAAAGCATGAATAACACCATTGCCCTGTACCAGTTTAGAAAAATGCAGACTGTACCATCCTAAATTAGCTCCGATATCGAGGATCGTTGCGCCTGGTTTTATTAATGCATACACCATTGCCGCATCTTCATTTTCATATTTCCCAAAATTCAAGATCTCTAATGGCGTACATCTTTTATCACTATAATCTAATAACATTTTAATACCTGAATTGCGAACGGTGATTATGATATCATCAGCGGTAATTTCTATTTTTTCAATATCAGATGTCTTTAAAATATCTCTGTACTGGATCAAAGTTTTGTGGACTTCAAAAGATTTCGAAATATAATCAGTCTTTGATAAGGCTCCGTCAGCAAAACTTTTCTTTAAAGCAAGTATTTGTTCCATTTTATTTTTTTGTAAAGTAATTGATAGTTCTTGCAAATCCTTCTTGGATAGATGTAGTTGGCGCCCAGCCTAACGTGGCAGCTTTTGTTACATCAGGAGAATTTCTGCTTAATGTACTTGTCATATATTGATTGGTAGCAGCCGCTATTTCAAAACTAAGTGACAATTTCTTTTCAGGAAATAGTGATGTTAGTGTTAATGCCAGTTCTTTAATACTCACTTCCTGATCAGGATTGCCAATATTGTAGGCTTCCCTATTTGCTCCTTTTAATAGTACAGTTAAAAATCCTATCGTTGCGTCTTTTAAATAACAAAAAGCTCTTGTCGCTGCGCCTTCACTTTTTAAGGTTATATTTTTATTGCTAACAATGTCTGCAATAAAATCAGCATAAACTCTTCCATCATTCAAACTCATACCCGGCCCGTAGGTATGAAAAGGCCGCACAATTTTTACATTAATTCCAAACTGATGAGAAAAGGAAATGCACATCACTTCCGCCAGTCTTTTACTTTCGCCATAACAAGAACGTACATTACTAATATCTACATAACCAAAGTCGGTTTCTTTTGTCGGTATTTTATCGGCACTAATTTCTCCATATACTTCGCCGGTACTAAAAAAGAGAAAATCAGCCACTTTATTTTTAACAGCAAAGTTTAACAGGTTATAAGTACCAATGGTATTTGCCGCTAAAGTACCAACCGGATCGGTACCATAAAAAACCGGACTAGCCTGGCTGGCAGCATGTATAATATAATCAATAGTAGTTTTTGTCGTAAGCGGATCAATAACATCCTGCACTATCAATTCAAAATCTTTTCGTTTGATGATATCACCAAATTTAGTAGTTGCTTTTTCTTTATTTCTTACCAGGGCTATTATTTTGATTGAAAGATCATTACAATCATTCAATGCTAAAAGCGAATACACCAGGTACGCCGGTAAAAAACCGTTGGCTCCGGTAATTAAGACAGTCTTATTTTTTAATTTTTGCCATGGCAGATCAGCAGCTATTATTTCCGAAACATCTTCAGAAATAATAGTATTAAGATATGTTGGTTGCCATTGCATTGCTTATTTGAAAATAGTATTAAACTGTTCAATCATAAAATCGATCATGGTATCATCGATCATTGGCGTTACGCCGATCCAAAAAGAATTATTCAATACGGCATCTGTATTTGTAAATGTGCCAACCTCTCTATATTGTATATTTTTAAAGTAAGGCTGTTTTCTTAGGTCGCCCGCAAAAAGTAATCTTGTACCGATATTATATTTACTAAGACGTGCAATCAATTCATTTCTTGTAATGCCTGCATCTTCTTTGATCGTAATTAAAAACCCAAACCAGGATGGATTAGAATTAGGCGTTGCTTCAGGAAGAATTAGTTTATGCGTGAATTTTGATAATCCTGTCTTCAACCTTTCATAGTTATGCCTTCTTTTATCTATGAAAGTTGGTAGTTTTTGTAACTGTGATAAGCCCAAAGCAGCTTGCATATCAGTGATCTTTAAATTATAGCCAACATGAGAATAGATATACTTATGATCGTAGCCTTGAGGAAGGTCACCTAACTGCCAATCGAATCTTTTTCCGCAGGTATTATCTTTTCCTGATGCACACCAACAATCTCTTCCCCAATCTCTAAATGATTCTATTATCTTTTTTAATTTTGAATTAGATGTAAAAACAGCACCGCCTTCACCCATCGTGATATGATGTGCCGGATAAAAACTCAGTGTTGCAATATCTCCATAAGTTCCTACATGTTTGTCACTGAACGTTGCGCCCAATGCATCACAGCAATCTTCTATCATCCATAAATTATGTTTCTTAGCAAAAGCAGCAATGGCTTCAGCATTAAAAGGATTGCCAAGTGTATGTGCAACCATAATGGCTTTTGTTTTATCACTTAGTGCTTTTTCTAAAAGTGTTACATCAATATTGTAAGTTGGAATATGAATATCAACAAACACCGGTGTGACACCATAAGTGATCCATGGATTTACCGTTGTAGGAAAAGATGCAGCAACAGTAATTACTTCATCGCCAGGCCTTATTGCTCTATCTCCTAATTCTTCTGAAGTAAGTGTAGCCACAGCCAATAAATTAGCAGACGAACCAGAATTGGTAGTTAACACATGTTTAATACCAATATATTTTGCTAATTCCTTTTCAAATTTATCATTAAAACGGCCGGTAGTGAACCATCCATCAAGTGCAGATTCAACGATACCGAAAATATCATCTGCATCTATCACTTTACCGCTTACAGGTACATGACTTACACCTGGCTCAAAAGTTCTTGGCACAAACTCTTCTGCATAATACTCGTAGACTAATTTTTTTATCTGTTCTTTCTTGGTCATAATGAATTCATTTATTTATTCAGCGAATCTATGTATTCCGTCAACTGGGATCTTGTTGATAATGTATTAGTACTATAAAAGCGCTTGTACCATTCAATGGTTTTTGTAATAGCAGTTTCCGTTTCCCATTGTGGTCGCCAACCTAAAATATTTTTTGCATTGGCATTATCTAATTGTAATAATGTTGCTTCATGTACACCTTCAACAGGAATTTTTAATTCAATAGAAATATCGTTCCAAATTGAACCGGCAATACCAATCACTTCTTTAACTGTTTTTGCTTCAACAGTATCCGGCGCAAAATTCCATGCAGTTGCTATCGTACTATCTTCTTCTAATAATTTGTACCCTAATAATAAGTAGCCGTACACACAGTCTAATACATGCTGCCATGGCCTCACTGCATTTGGATTTCTTATTACCACTTTTTGTTTGTTGGCTGCAGCTTTTACAATATCAGGTATCAATCTATTCTCGCTCCAGTCGCCGCCACCAATTACATTTCCTGCTCTTGCAGAAGCGATTAAAATATGGTGTTTCTTTTTATAATCTGCGATATTTAAAAAAGAATTTCTGTAAGAGCGGATCAATATTTCGCAACATGCTTTCGAAGAACTGTACATATCATATCCGCCAAGCTCATCAGTTTCACGGTAAGCATAATTCTTCTCTTTGTTCTCGTATACTTTATCTGTTGTAATACAAACGATCGCTTTTACTGTATCGCAGGCCTTCGCTGCTTCCAACAAATTCAATGTGCCCATCACATTTGTTTGATAGGTGTTAACAGGATCATGGTAAGACTCTATTACCAAAGGTTGTGCGGCCAAATGAAAAATAATTTCAGGCTTACATTTCGCTATCGCTGTTGTTAGTTTTTCTTTATCTAAAATATTCGCAATGGTATTGGCATATTCATTTCGTGATAAGTTAAAATGATTCGGTGTTGTATTTGGTGCAAGCGAATATCCATTAACAACAGCACCTATATGTTGTAGAAAAGAAACCAGCCAGCTTCCTTTAAATCCTGTATCTCCTGTTACAAAAACATTCTTTCCAGTATATGCCGACTTTAATTCGTCGTAGGCTACCAAATTTTCCATGCTGCCTGATTGTTTTTCCAAAGTGATTCCAGTTCTAATTTATCACGCAATGCATCCATACATTTCCAAAAACCTTTGTGTTTGAACGCGGCTAATTGATTCGTGGCACATAGCTTTTCTAACGGAGAATCTTCCCACATTATATCCGTCATATCCGTATCAAGATAATCAAAAACAGCAGGCTTTAAAATGAAGAACCCGGCATTGATCCACTTCCCCTCGTCTTTAGCTTTTTCTTTAAATGAAGTAACATAGCCATCCGCATTAATATCCATTCCGCCAAAACGTGCTTCTAACTGAACAGAAGTTACCGTAGCGATCTTATTGTGCGCTTTATGAAAAGCGATCAGTTCATTCAAATTAACATCACATACGCCATCACCATAGGTTAGCATAAAATCTTCGTTACCAATGTATTTTTTTACCTGTTGTAAACGACCGGCCGTTTTTGTATCCAATCCTGTTTCTACTAAAGTGACTTTGAAAGATTCTGTATTACTAGAGTGTATCTCCATTTTATTGTTGGCAACATCGAACGTTATATCAGAATTATGCAAAAAATAATTCATAAAATATTCTTTGATGATGTGTCCCTTGTACCCCAGGCAAATGATAAATTCATTAAAACCATAATAGCTATATATTTTCATAATATGCCATAAAATAGGCTTGCCGCCAATTTCAACCATTGGTTTTGGCCTTATATCTGTTTCTTCAGAGATCCTTGTTCCCAAACCTCCTGCAAAAATCACAACTTTCATTAACTGGTTTTTAATTTGCTCAAAAATAAAGCTATTGCCTCACGCTTAGGCGAATCCAGCGTAAATTTTATATGATCCGTATAATATTTTTTAAGATTAAAGACAGTATAAGGATTTAGCTTAACTACTGTATCTATATTTTTCAATCCTTCAGCGTTGGCCTTATTAAATGCTGCAATAAATTCTTTACTTACCGGTTTATTGCTTATCCAGGCTGCAAAAACAAATGGTAATCGGGTGTATTCTTTCCAGGCAAGGCCCAGATCGTACTGATAAGTTGATATTTTTCTTTGTTCTAGAGCCCTATCTCCTATTACAACAGCTGCTGTTTTGCCTTTGATCTCTGAACGAAAATCGTGGTTGGCGTTTTTTATAACGGGGCTTATCTTCCAGTATTCTTTTAATAATATTTCTGCCAGCTTAACTGAAGTACGGCTTTGATAATCCAGTAATACTGTTTCGATCTCATTTAGCGGTACTTCGCTAAAAAGACAAACGCTGGCTACTTCGCCTTCGCTGGCAATGCAATGATCACCAATAATATAGTATTCCTTCAGTTCCGGAATAATGGCAACCGGTACTAACCCGATATCGATCTCGTCATTTAGCAATGCTGCAGCTATTTTGGCCGGATAATCAAATAGTAAGGCTATTTCATCCTTCATCATGCCCCGCTCAAATCCATATATCAGGGGTTTTGTGTTTAAATAGCTCACAGCGCCCACTCTTATTTTTCTGTCCAATTCCTTTAGTTTATTTTTGCGTTGCAAATTTACAGCATCATTATGGATTTAAACCAACTCACTGCAATCTCTCCGATAGACGGGCGTTATCGTAAACAATTACAACAACTGGATAGTTATTTCTCTGAATTTGCATTGATAAAATACAGGGTATTGGTAGAAATCGAGTATTTTTTGTTTTTGGGCGAAAAGAAATTCTTTAAAGTATCGGCTGCCGTCAAAACTCATTTACTGTCTGTAGCGGATAATTTTTCTTTGGCTGACGCAGAGATAATAAAAGAAACCGAGAAGATCACGAACCATGATGTAAAAGCGGTCGAATATTTTTTAAAAGCGGAATTAGATAAATGCAAAGCCCCGCAATTGAAAGAGTGGATACATTTTGGGCTTACCTCTCAGGATATTAATAATACCGCCATTCCGCTTAGCTGGAAACATGCGGTAGAGCATGAGTATCTTCCTGCTATTATCAATTTACAACATCAGCTAGCTAAATTGGCTAAACAATGGAAAGATATACCAATGCTGGCGCGCACACATGGACAGGCAGCTTCTCCCACTCGTTTAGGCAAAGAAATAATGGTTTTTGTTGAAAGATTAGAAAACCAGATACAATTATTCAGCTATATCCCTTTTACTGCAAAATTTGGCGGTGCTACTGGTAATTTCAATGCTCATCATGTAGCATACCCAAAATACGACTGGATAAAATTTGCGAATCAATTTACAGAAGAAAAATTAGGGCTACAGCGCCAACAGTATACCACCCAAATAGAACATTACGATACATTAGCCGCTCATTTTGATGCCATCAAACGTATCAATACCATCTTCCTGGATTTTTGTAGGGATATCTGGACCTATATCAGTACAGATTATTTTAAGCAAAAAACAAAGAAAGGCGAAATTGGCTCATCTGCAATGCCGCATAAAGTAAACCCAATTGATTTTGAAAATGCCGAAGGTAACCTGGGCATCGCAAATGCGTTATTAGAGCATCTATCGGCAAAGCTGCCTATTTCCAGGTTGCAAAGGGACCTTACAGATTCAACAGTATTAAGAAATATAGGTGTTCCAATGGCGCATACAGTTTTGGCTATTAGATCTATTGAAAAAGGATTAGAAAAACTCGTGTTAAACGAAGCGAAATTAACCGCTGATCTTGATAATAACTGGGCTGTTGTCGCAGAAGCTATTCAGACTATTTTAAGAAGAGAGAATTATCCTAAGCCTTATGAGGCTTTAAAAGACCTTACCAGAGGTAAGAATACCATCGATAAAAAAGCGATTCATCAATTTATTGCTACGCTTAAGGTTTCTGGTACTATTAAACAGGAGTTAAAACGTATTACGCCTTATAATTATACAGGAATATAATATATGTATCGTACCCAACCTTTTTGACAAGGTTGCAGTATATTTATTACGTTGCCACCTATTTTCAATATTTTTTATAATAAATCCCTAATGAAGAATTTCTATTTATTCATTTTTCTTTTTTTTGTATTTACTGGTGCGAAAGCACAGGTAAATCTGAGCCAGGGGTTAGCCGCGTACTATCCTTTTACAGGAAATGCTAACGATATAAGTGGAAATAATAATAACCCTTCTTTCAATAATGCAACATTAACTGCCGATCGTTTTGGTAATCCAAATAGTGCCTATCATTTTGACGGTGTAGATAATTACATGCAAATTCCTAATAGTCCGAGTCTAAATTTCGGGACAAGTATGTCAATTTGTGTTTGGGTTAGAGTTACAGGATTTTATACAGGAACATGTTATAATGATATGTTGGTTGGTAAATTAATTGCAGATTATCAAACCGGTAATTATTCTTTACGATTTTCTGATTATGATAATGGATGCCTCGCTGCCGCTTCTACAACAGATGAAACCTTTTCAGCAGAACCAGATGGGGTGCACAATTCTGTTATAGTCCAGCCTAATCAATGGTACAGTGTGGTATCTACTTCTGACGGCACAACGTCAAAAGTATATGTAAATTGTCAACTTGTATCGAGCACGCCTATCACAGCTACTACCTATTCAAATACCAATGATTTATTTTTAGGTCGTTTGGACGATCCAACTTTTCCTTACTGGCTTAACGGTGATTTAGATGAAGTACGACTTTATAACAGAGCTATTAACCAAGATGAAGTAAACGCGTATGGCGGATGTGCTACTACTTGTACTCAAACATCAAGTATGATTGATACAACAATATGTCAGGGACAAAATTTTAATGGCCATACGACAACCGGTACTTATCTTGATACCTTAACTAATGTTCAGGGATGTGATAGTCTTAGAACTGTAAATCTTACTGTAAATAGTTGTGCTGCTCCTATTTGTCCGTTAGTAAATAATATAATAATCAACACAGGATATGATCCAGTAACCAAAACGGAGTTGGCAGCCGGACAAAAAGATACGCATTGGACCGTAACAAGTATGTCCAGCCAAATGCAGAATGCTCTTTGTTATAATGTAAATACAACGAGCCCACAAGGGCCTCCGAATTCACCAACAGTTCCTCCTGTTCCCTTAAATGCTTATACCTATGTAATTCCCGGATTAGGTGGAGGTATCAGTTGTTTTCCCGTTAATACAATATATACAGCCCAGCCTCCTCCAACTCCTGCAACTGGCAATTATAGTTATACAATGGATATAAAAAGGTCTTTTTTTATTAATAGCAGTAGTAGTGAAAATGTGACCTTTAATTTTACAACAACATGTGATGATGCTGTAGATAGCATTGTAATAGATGCGGGATCACCAGGTCAGATCGTATTACTAAATACGATGACACAAACGGTAGGAACCGGCAGTCCTGTAAATACAAATTATACAACAAGTTTGTCCCCTGGCGCTCATACAATATCCATGCAATGTGCTGATTGGGAAGATCCAATAGGCGGAATTTTCTTTCCGGTAACCGTCAATGGCGTAACGTCTCAATATCAATGGAATCCTTTTGTTGTAAATATTGTAGGAAGTATAAGCTCAGTGAATAATGTTTTGGTAAATGATTCCTGTTGTACAACTACTACAAGCACTATCGATACAACAATCTGTTTGGGTCAAAGTTTTTCAGGATATGATACTACAGGTACATATATTGATACATTAGCCAATGCCAGAGGCTGTGATAGTATCAGAACAATACATCTTATCGTAAATAATTGCTTTCCTGTTTCTTGTAATAGTTGGTTGAGCACCACAGTTGAGCCTGATTACGTAACAGTCGGTGATCTGGCTGTGAGCGGCAATCAGTTGACAGTAGAAGGAATGTTTAACAGGGTAGCTCCGATTCCGGGAAACAATTATTATTCTGAGGGAGATATCATTTCAAAACATACTGATCAAGGGAATTGTAATTATTTTCTTCGGCCAGGTTACGGTGCTATTGCCACAACAAATGGTTATTATGAAACACCGCAAGTTTGTCCTTTTGCATTAAATAAAACCTATCAGGTAGCATTGGTATATGATGGCAGCACACTAAAATTTTACAGAGATGGCTTGTTGAAGAGCCAGATAGCTGCAACAGGTAATTTAATTCAAAATGGCCTTACCACACAAATTGGTGACAGATACGGTACTGAAATGGATGGCTACATTAATGAAGTGCGTGTTTGGAATGTTGCCCGGCCACAGGATTCTATTCAAACCTATATGAATTCTTCGTTGCCTAATCCTACTACGATACCTGGGTTATTGGCATATTATACTTTTAACAGTCTATCAAATAAGCAAGGCAATACAGCTTTTGATGGAACTCTTTCTGGTGCAGCATTTATCAATGCTACTAATTCTAATTGTGCTTTTATTCGTGATTCTTGTTGTACACAAACAAGTAGTACTTTAGATACAACAATTTGTCAGGGACAATCTTTTAGAGGGCATACATTAACAGGTGCTTACCAGGATACAATTCCAAATGTTGCAGGATGTGACAGTATCATGGCCTTAAATTTAGTTGTCGTTAACTGTACTTCAAATCCTACATGTAGTGGCTCACTTGGCAAACCGGTAGTTAATATAACTTTTGGTAATGGCACAAACCCTGGGCCAGCATTAACTGCGGGAACTACTACTTATACTTATGCTCCTGTTACGGGAACACCACCAGCGGTTGTTAATGATGGTGAGTATTCTATCGTTAATGAAGTACCGTCAAACCCAAGTCCCGGATGGTTTACCGGAGCAACAGACCATACCGGAGATCCAAACGGATATATGGCATTTTTCAATGCATCAGCAAGTCCTGGTATTTTTTATCAACAAAACATTACAGGATTGTGTGCAGGGACTACCTATCAATTTGCAGCATGGATCGCCAATGTGAATAGCGTAAATCCCGCAGCGACGGCTTTACCAAACGTCACTTTTGAACTTCTTAATCCGGTTACGGATAGTATACTCGGAGAAATTAATACAGGCGATATCGCGAATCCTGTTTCGATGACATGGAGTCAATATGGTCTGTTATTTACAATGCCTGCCGGTTTAAATTCTGTTAAACTAGTATTGATAAATAATAATGCAGGCGGATCAGGAAATGATCTTGCTATTGATGATATAACTTTTAGTGCTTGCGGCCCGCAAACAATTGCTTCATTTTCGGGAAGCATGGCGGATACTGTTTGCCAGAATACTTCTGTAAATTTATCGGGTACAGTTTCAGCAGGATTAACTACGCCTGCTTATCAATGGCAGAGTAGCAGTGATAACGGAGTAACTTTTACATCTATAGCAGGAGCAACAAATTTGAATTATACGCAGACGGGCTTACCTGGCGGCAAATATGAATTTCAACTTTTATCAGGAGAAGCAGGAAATATCAATTCTTCTTCTTGTCGTTTTATATCAAACATTATCAATTTACTTGTAAATCCTCCTGCCGATACGACTATCATAACTTCTATTTGCCAGGGACAAAATTATTTAGGACACACCAATACCGGAACTTTTGTTGATACATTAATTGGCGCGGCAATCAACGGATGTGACAGTATCAGAACACTCAAGCTTACAGTAAATTTACCATCAAGCTCAACCATTGACACTTCTATCTGCCAGGGACAAAATTATTTAGGACATACTTCAACTGGTAGCTATACTGATATTATGCCCAATGCTGCCGGATGTGATAGTACCATAACATCAAATATTACTGTTAATGCTGTACCGACTGTAATAACAAATAATGATACAAGTTTTTGTATTGGTTCATCCATGCAAATAAATACAACAGGTGCAACAACTTATTCCTGGTCACCAACAACAGGTTTAACTTTCCCTAATAATAGCAGTGACCCTGTTGCTAAACCTGCGGGCAGTATTCAGTATGTTGTAACGGGAACTACCAATGGATGCGCTGCAAATGATACGCTTACTATTACTGTTAATCCATTGCCAGTTGTTACCGTTAGTACCAATGCACTTATTTGTAAAAATACTTCTACGCAGTTATCTGCAGGTGGTGGTAACAGCTACCAATGGACGCCGGCCGTAACATTAAATAATGCTGCAATAGCTACTCCGATCGCTTCACCAGTAACAAATACGATCTATCATGTTCTTGTGACAGATTTAAATAATTGTGTTAATACAGATTCGGTTAAAGTTGCTATCAGGCCTGATCCGGTATTTTCGGTAATGCCTGATACTACTGTTTGTTCGTATACCCCTGTTCAGTTACGCGCAAGTGGTGGAGATATTTATTTATGGCAGCCGAGTACAGCGCTTAATAATGCAGCGATTAGCGATCCTGTCGCAACATTGACCACCAGTACTACCTATACAGTTTATATTAAAGAAAATACCTGTGGTAATTTTACTAACTTAACAACAACCTTGACAGCATTGCCGGGTGTGATTGTAACAGCGGGCAAATCAAATGACCTTGATTGTTATACTTCTTCTGCAACATTATCAGCCACAGGCGCAGATGAATATCTTTGGTCGCCTGCAACTGCATTGAATAATGTAAACGTTGCTGATCCTATTGCCAAGCCATTTAGCACACAACAATACGTTGTAAAAGGAACGGATGCGAATGGCTGTTTTGGTTTTGACAGTGTAACAGTTTTTGGAAATTATACAGATCGTTTGGTGTATAATATGGCCAATGCATTTTCACCTAATAATGATGGCATCAATGACTGTTATGGTATAAAATATTTTGGTGTGATCAGTGATTTCACCTTCATGATATTCAATCG